>ENA-OQCS01000089-OQCS01000089.1-human-gut-metagenome-genome-assembly--contig:-NODE-89-length-41544-cov-2.739889_pt1 | contig 41544 bp, 59 predicted proteins | sample MGYA00242757_ERZ504575 | MGnify/ENA primary metagenome ERZ504575 (study PRJEB26092, sample SAMD00036297) | human gut metagenome | host: Homo sapiens | study: EMG produced TPA metagenomics assembly of... | reverse complement strand
CGCAATCACAAAGATACTGCCTGTATTCTTCAGCCTAAGAAATTTCTTTTTCTTCAAATTAACACCTTCTTTTGTTTTCTTCATGTCTTTCACTCAAACATATTTCGTCTGTTAAAACACTATGTTCCGTTTTTTCGGTTTTGTATTTACTAAGTGCTTTTAAGTTTTCTGTTTTATTTTTAAAGTTTATCCACTTTTCATTCTCTTCCCAAAATCCAAATATACACATCAAATTATTTACTTTATCATATCACAGCTTCTATTGATTCGCCATCAACCTTTCAAACCAATCGCTGCCGCCTGAATTATTTCTTGATTTGACCAGTCTTCTGCAAGGTCCATCGAGTAAGGTTTTATACCCTTATCATAAAATTGCTAGCAAACCTGTACGTATTCTTCATAATTTTCCGGAACTTGATTCCATACTGATCAAACAGTGTCTTGTTGGCAATAATCGTCTGCGGAATTGCACAGATTGGCAACCACTGAATTTCATCATCTGTATCCTTATAATATTCCACTGCATAGGAATAGTACTTAGAAACCACATCATAAGAAGCAAAATCCATAAGATATGGCTGTAAATCCTGCGCATCCGTTCCAGAGAATCGACGTACTGTCATGATGTCCGGCAACTCACCATGCTCTTTAAAATAGCTATATAAATCAGTGTCATTATTTCCAATAATAAATTCAATATCCTGATCTGGAAACTGCTCATGGATATAAGGAGCAATATTTTTCATTAAACGATTTTCCCACAGATACACGGTAAGATGATCGTCTTTTTTTTTAGATTGTCCACATCCAGCCAAAATACCAGTTACTAAAAGTACACCAGACACCAATACGGCCAGATAACATTTTGTTTTTGCGTACGTCAAATTCCTTATTCTTTCGATTAAAACACATTTCAATAGTTTCTTTTTACAAGCCTTTAGCTTTGTGTCACAGATTTTCATCTGCTTTGTCTCAATTCTTTTAATTATAGCATTTTATTTTTTCACGTCTATATTTTTTCCCACTGTAAAACAGCCTCTGAGAGTTTCGTTATATAGAGAGGTACAAATAAGAGCAAGATCCACCCAAATATTACCGTATCGCCATTTTATGGCTACGGCATACCTACGGGTAAGTCTCTTGATGGGATTCCGATTCCCCATACCCTCGTACAGACATCAAAGATATCATTAATAAGGGTGAGATCACTGGTGCAGTTGACATTGACAATATGTATGAATTTGCTTCTTCACACTGCAATGATTTCAAAGATCTCCGCGATGATGAGGACATTGTTATCAATCGGGAGTGGATCCTTAACAAACTTGCCGAAGCAGAAAACGAATAGTATATTTGGTGGCTACACCCCCAAGCCCCTGTAGAATCAATAACGCCGGTACTGGATATCAAAATCCCGCACCGCGTTATTAATTGTAATTCTTTTTTCTACTCAAATAAACAGCTTATCTGCCCTACAAACTTGAATTTACTTTAATAAATATTTTTCAAACGCTTTATGATTATCAAAGTGGACTTCTCTAAAAAACAGAACTAACCAAATAATATAGGTTGGTATAGCTATATATGGGGTTAAAAAGCAGGATAATAATGCTCCTGCCAACATTATAATAGCCCACATAAAGCACTGATTTCTTATATCACGAGAGATATAAGCTTTATCATACAATGCCTGTTCTTCTTTAGAAAATGAATTAAATCCCGAAACAAATTTTGTTGCTTTTTCCTTAAAAATCGCAAATAACACACCTATAATCAGAAATGGTATTACCAAAATTATACACGACCAAAATCCTATATTCATAATACATACCTCCGCTTCAAATTCCGATTTTTCGTTCTCTACGACTTCCCAATAAACGGGAATTTGTCATATCCCTATTTCTGAGTAGATTTTTTCGACAAACGGTGACTTATGCTCGATATACTTCTCAATATCAAATGGATAGAGTGCAGCGCCTTCTTCTTTAATTCTACTGTATTCACGCACAGCTTCCGGATGAGAACGCAAATATTCACGGAAAGCAATATGCCTTTTCAGTTCCTCAGAATCTCGCGGGCATACATATAGATGATGCTTCCGCAAATGGGTTTTGCCTTCATATTTAAATGCTTCCCGTCCGGCAATACCAAGGTTTCCTTCATGGTGATAGTCGATTCTTTCTAAGGCAGAGATTACAGCGTCAAGCATGGAGTAATCTTTAATGACGACATCAATATCAATAATCGGTTTCGCTGATAAACCATGCACTGAAGTGCTGCCAACATGTTCTATCACAAGAGCCAGTTGATCAAGAGCTTCCTGGATTTCACTCTTGATTTCACAAAAATCCCGTGTCCAGTGTTCATCATAAGGTAGCACAACAACATGCTTTGTAATCATTCTCTTTACCTCCCCAAATTCCGATTTCTCAGTTTCAAAAACTGGAATTTTCAAATTAGTCTTTGCAAATAACCTTTGAACCTTCACCATCGATTACAATTCCCTGACGGTTGTTAATTGGGCATAGATTCAAATCCGAAAATTCAGTCATTATTTTCTCAGTAACTTTCTTAAATGGTGCTGTAAGATAATGCGGAAGAACATAGAAATCAATCAAATCAAGCCCTGCATCATCTTCTTGTGAGTAGTCCTCCGGCTTTTCATCCATTTGTTCAATATATTGGATAGTTGGAGCGCATATAATCGCACCTGCCGATTCACCGATCATCAGTTTTCCCTTTTCCAATTCCTTCTTCAATAGCTCATCCGTTCCCGTTTTACGGAGCTGGTCCATAAGGAAGAAAGAATTTCCACCAGTAAAATATATCACATCCGCATCTTCAAAAACAGACTGTATCGTTAAATAAGCCTCCGTTGAAATATCAATTTCAGTTACGGCTGCTCCCAGTTTATTGAATAGCTTTCGAGCCGAGCCGACATAACCGGTATAGCCTTCACGCAGCGAAGCTGTGGGAATAAATGCGACTTTCTTGTTATCAATTTCTTCTTTTATCAAACTTCCTACACTTGAAAAGTGCGAACATAAAAACAGTTTCATCCATATCCTCCTTAATAAATTCCGATTTTCTTAATTCTACAAACTTTAATTTTACTTAGTAACTATGACTTTTCCTTCAGAATCCAGAAGAGGTGTAATACCAGCCCCGTATCCAGATTTCCAACAAAGATAATTAACTCCAGTCTCCTTATCTACAAGAATTTGTCGAATCCCTTCATCTTTAAGCGAACTTCCATCTCTAAATATAACTTCAAATCTTTCTTCTTTCTTCGCCATGTTTATTCCTCCTCGTTAAGCATTAAATACCGATTTGCATTTCCATTCATTTTAGAAAATGGGCAACTCCGATTGGAATTGCCCACTCATTGCACTAATTATGCGATTTTCTCTTGCTTGCACCGATTTCTGCATCAATTGATGTAAGTTTGATGTAAATCGCTGTTTTTTTAGTTTTTTATCAAATGAAGTACGTCCCGTCTATTTGGTTAAACGGTACATCGTTACATCAGTTTAATACAGCTTTGCGCCTGCCGGGATGTGGTCATCAACCATAAGCAGATGGAGCTTTTCTTCGCCTTCTTCTTCGTGAATAGCGGAGAGGAGCATACCGCAAGAGTCAATACCCATCATAGCACGAGGAGGAAGATTTGTGATAGCGATAAGTGTCTTACCTACAAGCTCTTCCGGCTCGTAATATGCGTGAATACCGCTTAAAATGGTGCGGTCTGTGTCTGTTCCGTCATCAAGGGTAAACTGCAACAGCTTCTTTGACTTCGGTACTGCTACACATTCTTTTACCTTAACGGCTCTGAAATCTGACTTTGAGAATGTGTCAAAATCAACTGCTTCCTCAAATAAAGGCTCAATCTTTACCTTAGAGAAATCAATCTTTTCAGGCTCTGCTTTCATTTCCTCGACAGGCTGATTTTTTACATCATTGCCCTTGTTTACATCATTCAGGGACTTCATTGTCGGGAAGAGCAGCACGTCTCTGATTGCCTCAGCTCCTGTCAGAAGCATACACATACGGTCAATGCCGAATCCAATACCACCGGTCGGCGGCATACCGATCTCCAGTGCGTTCATGAAGTCTTCATCTGTTGTATTGGCTTCATCATCGCCCTGTGCAAGCAGTTCTTCCTGGGCTTTAAAACGTTCTCTCTGGTCGATCGGGTCGTTCAGCTCAGAGTAAGCATTTGCCATTTCCCATCCATTCATGAAGAACTCGAAACGCTCTACATATTCCGGATTTTCTGGCTTTTTCTTCGTCAGCGGCGAGATCTCAACCGGGTGGTCCATAACGAACGTCGGCTGAAGCAGATGCTCCTCTACAAACTCCTCAAAGAAGAGATTCAGGATATCACCTTTTTTATGTCTCTCTTCAAACTCAATATTATGCTCTTTTGCAAGTTCTCTTGCCTGCTCCAGAGTCTCAACTTCATTCCAGTCAACGCCTGCGTATTTCTTCACTGCGTCAACCATCGTGATACGCTCGAACGGCTTACCGAGATCCATCGGGATTCCTTTGTATACGATCTGTGTCGTTCCGAGCACTTCCTGTGCGACAAAACGATACAGGTTCTCTGTCAGATCCATCATGCCGTGGTAATCTGTAAATGCCTGGTAAAGCTCCATCAGAGTGAACTCCGGGTTATGTCTTGTATCAAGACCCTCATTACGGAATACACGTCCGATCTCATATACCTTCTCGAGTCCTCCGACGATCAGTCTCTTCAGGTACAGCTCCAGGGAAATACGAAGCTTCAGATCTTCGTTCAGGGCATTGAAATGTGTCTCGAACGGTCTTGCTGCTGCTCCACCTGCGTTCTGTACAAGCATTGGAGTCTCAACTTCCATAAATCCTTCTCCGCTTAAGTACTTGCGGATCGCACTGAGAATCTTGGAACGCTTGATAAAGGTATCTTTAGACTCTGCATTCATGATCAGGTCTACATATCTCTGACGGTAACGGGTATCTACATCTGTCAGACCGTGGAACTCTCCGGGAGGATCTGTAAGCTCTTGGAGAGGAGTGTCACTTTCTCTGCATGGATAGAAATCTCACCTGTTCTTGTTCTGAAAGCAAATCCTTCCACTCCGAAGATATCACCGATATCCGATTTTTTAAAATCAGCGTAAGACTCTGTTCCGATCGCATCTCTTGCAACGTATACCTGGATGTTTCCCTGTAAATCCTGAATGTTGCAGAAAGATGCCTTGCCCATGACTCTCTTAAACATCATACGTCCTGCAATTGCCACATGGATCGGGCTTGCGTCCATGATATTTCTTCTCTCTTCGTAATCCTTTTTAAGAGCTTCTTTCGCCTGCTCCTCATCCATTCCCTCTACGTTCGGCTCCTGGCGGTCTTTTAACAGCTCACTCTCATGTGCCTCGTAAAGACCTTTCACCTCAAGCGAATGATGTGTCTGATCGAACTTTGTAATCTGGAACGGGTCTCTTCCGTTCTGCTGCAGCTCTGCGAGTTTCTCGCGGCGAACCTTCAGTAAGTGGTTAATATCCTGTTCCTGTGTCTGCTGTGCCAATCTCTTCACTCCCTTTTCTTTGTATTTTTTAGATATTTCTCTGGATAGAAAGTACTTTGTACTGCATAATTCCGGCCGGTGTTTCTACATCGACAATATCATCCTTGTGCGCGCCGATCAGAGCTTTTCCTACCGGAGACTCGTTGGAAATTTTTCCTTCCAGGCTGTTTGCCTCGGTGGAACCAACGATCTGGAACTCGATTTCTTCGTCATACTCCAGATCCAGTACGTCTACTTACATCCGATATTGATCTTATCGGAATCTACTTCATCCTCAACAACAACCTCTGCGTTTTTCAGGATTTTTTCGATCTCTTCAATTCTTGCCTCGATATCACGCTGCTCATCTTTTGCTGCATCGTACTCGGCGTTCTCGGAAAGGTCTCCCTGCTCTCTTGCTTCTTTGATTTTACCGGCAATTTCTCTACGTTTGTTTACTTTGAGGTCATGAAGCTCGTCCTCCAGTTTTTTCAGGCCGGCATAGGTAAGAATCGTTTTTTTCTGTTCCATTTTATACACCCTTTCTATCGTTTCTGTATCCAGTCATATCTGATTTTATTCTGTAAACTCTCCGGAAATGCGCTGTATTTTCAGTATTCCCGGTTGAAATAAGGATAGACTCCGCCTATCCTAACAATTAAAGTAGTATAAAGGATTGCCCACGGAATGTCAAGAAAAAAAGAAACGCAGGAAAGATTTTCTTTTTCACAAATCCTTCCTGCATCTTTCTCTTATTTTTCCTTTATTTTTCGGATGAGCTTCCTGTCAGTGCTTTCTTTTTCCAATTTCCTTTTTTATAGAAAATCAGCGTCAGAAGCGCACCCATGCACCAGCTTACCAGCATGGAAATCCAGAGTACCTGATATCGTCCGTTGGGCAGCTCCGGCGTCTGGTCAGAAAGGCCAGACCGTATGCCAGCGGCACACGGATTACAACGGTAACAACCATCGAAATCCACATCGGGGTCATCGTATCGCCTGCTCCACGCATGACGCCGGAAAGCGACTGTGTTATTGCCATGGCAATATAGCCGACCGCAAGGATCTTCATCATATTGGCACTTAATGTTACGAGCTCTGTGGTATTCGTAAAGATTCCCATCAGATGATGGCCGAAAATAACAATTAAAAGGGTAATGGTCGTTGAGGTTCCGACTGCAATCAGTGTTCCCTGTTTTGCGCCCTGCTCTACGCGGTCCATACGGCGTGCACCGACATTCTGACCGGCATACGTTGTCATCGCGGTACCAAACGAAAAGTTCGGCATCATTGCAAAGCCATCGACACGCATGATGATAACATTCGCGGCGATAACCATTTCACCGAAGCTGTTGGTCAGCGACTGTACGATAACCATCGCCATGGAGAAAATCGCCTGGGTAATACCGGACGGCAGACCAAGGCGGATAATTTCCATCGAATACTGTTTTTCATTTTCAGGTATTTGGGTCTGAAATCAAAAATGTCGGTCATACGCATCAGACGCCACATGCAGAGTACTGCAGAAATTGCCTGCGCAATCACGGTCGCGTATGCAACTCCGGCAACGCCCATGTGGAACTGGGAAACGAATACAATATCCAATACAATATTGATGACCGTTGCCACCAGCAGATAAATCAGCGCCGAAATCGAATCGCCGAGTCCGCGAAGGATACCACATAGAATGTTATAGTACGCACTGCCGGCACAGCCCACCATCAGGATCACCAGATACGAGGTACACCAGTCGATGATAGAATCCGGTGTTTTCAGCATTTCCAGCAGCGGCCTTGAGAGGACGGCTCCCAGAATCATAATAATGATGGAAGAAATTGCTGTCAGCGTGACGCAGTTTCCGATCGTCATCGAAAGCTCTTTTCTTTGTTTTGCCCCAAAATACTGCGACACCATGACGCCGGCGCCGACGGAAATTCCGACGAACAGAACCAGAAGCAGGTTTAAGATCGGGCTGGCGCTTCCAACTGCCGCAAGCGCGTTGTCCCCGACATATTTTCCGATTACAATACTGTCAACCGTGTTGTAGAGCTGCTGGGCAATGTTGCCGATCAGCATAGGGATTGTAAAAGCTACAATCTTTTCCCACGGCTTTCCCACCGTCATGTCGGACGGTGCGAAAAGTTCCTTCATAGTCATACACTACACTCCCTCTTTTGTGTTTTTTGTCCCAATACCTCTATTTATCAGTATAGCATAAAAAAGCACCCATGATATATCAATATTGGCATATCATAGGTACCTTTTTGACTTATTTTTTATCCTCGTTCCCACTCATTCAGCATCTGTTCCAGCGCCTGCAGGCTCTCCACCTGATTGATCGCCGCGCGCAGCTTTGCCGAATGCGGAAAGCCTGCCGTATACCATGCAACATGCTTGCGCATCTCGCGGATGCCGATCGCGCCGCCTTTGTATTCCACCTGCATCCGTGCATGGCGGAGCATCATTCTTTTACCTCATGCTGGGTCGGCCTTGCAAGCGTTTCGCCTGTTTCCATATAATGAAGAATCTGTTTAAAAATCCACGGATTTCCTTCCGCGCCGCGTCCGATCATGATTCCGTCACAGCCGGTCTGCTCCACCAGTGCCTCGGCACTCGCCGCATCTGTCACATCGCCGTTTCCGATAACCGGAATCGAGACTGCCTCTTTTACCCGGCGGATGATATCCCAGTCTGCTTTTCCGGAATAAACTGCGCTCTCGTTCTTCCATGAACCGCAATTGCGGCCACTCCGCAGTCCTCGAGGATCTTCGCAATTTCCACAGCATTCGCCGATTCTTTCGTTAAAACCCTTTCGAATTTTAACTGTCACCGGCTTTTTCACTGCCTTTACCATACCGGTCACAATCTTCCGCACCAGCGCAGGATCCTTCATCAGCGCGGAGCCCTCGCCGTTGTTGACGACCTTCGGCACCGGGCAGCCCATGTTAAAATCCAGAATGTCAAACGGCCGCTCCTCGATCTGTGCGGCAATCTGCGCCAGAATTTCCGGATCACTGCCAAAAAGCTGGAGCGATACAGGATGTTCACCCGGATGAATCGTCATCAGATCCTCGGTATTTTTGTTCTTATACAGAATCGCCTTCGCGCTGACCATCTCCATACAGATCAGGCCTGCACCCTGCTCCTTGCAGAGAACGCGGAACGGCAGATCCGTCACACCTGCCATCGGTGCGAGCACGAGCGGATTTTGCATTTCCACATTTCCGATTTTCAGCGGAGACATCGTCTGGAGCGTACGTTTCTTACTTTCCATCCGGCTTCTCTCCGTCTTCTTCTGCGAACGCTTCCTCCGGCACTTCCTCGCCGAGGAAGAAAACGCGGTAATACAGCTCCAGAGATTCCAGCAGATCCTTTTTCTCCTCCTGATACTGCTTGATCCGCAGCGCACCGCCGATCTCATCGTACATCGCATCCGCATCTACAGCCTCTGTTTCAAACTGCAGACTGCCGTCACTGTCAAACCACATGGTGAAAATGCCGCCGATTTCCACGGTGAACATAACGCACATGATATGAAGCTCATCCTGCACGGACTGCGGCAGGGATGCAAAATCCTGGTTAAAATAATATTTCTGCTCATACGCACTCGCTCCGCAGAGCACTACTTTTCATCATCTGAATACATATATTTTCCTTTCCTGATCCAAGTTTTTTATACATAACTGTACAGGCCACGCACTGAAACCTCGCCGGAATGCACTTCCGCGATCGCTCCATCCTCTTTTCTCACACGCAGCTCACCCGTCGACGTGATGCCGAGCGCCACACCCTCGAACGGCTCTTTCGGATCCAGCACACGCACCGGCTGATCCTTATTTGCAAGTACAGCCTCATAGGCTTCCTGCAGCGCCGAGAGATCTCCCGCCTCCAGGAATTTTTCGTAATTCTCCTCGAACGCCTCCAGCACCGCTGCGACTATTTTCGCCCGATTGACCGGATGCCCCATTTCGATCGCCAGTGACGTCGCGATCTCAGCGATTTCTTCCGGAAACTCCGTCTGGTTCACATTGATTCCCGTTCCAATGACGACATAATTGATGTAATCGATCTGCGCACTCATCTCGGTTAAGATTCCGCAGAGCTTTTTCCCGTTCAGCACCGCATCGTTCGGCCACTTAATTCTCATGTCGACGCCGAGCGCTCTCTGTACCCCCTGCACAACAGCAAGTCCCATCACAATCGTCAGCATCGGCGCTTTTGCCGGCTCGAGATCCGGGTACAGCAGGAGGGACATCGAAACGGAAGTTCCCTCCGGCGATTTCCAGACTCTTCCGCGGCGGCCTTTTCCAGCGGTCTGCGTCTCGGCCGTTGTCAGTGTACCGTTCGGCGCTCCTTCTTCCGCCAGGCGCTTCGCCCACGTATTTGTCGAATCTACTTCATGGCTGTAGTAGACCGTCTGTCCAACATATTTCGTATGCGTGCGGCTTTCCAGCTCGTCCTTCGTCATCAGATCCGGCTCGTTCAGCAGACGGTAACCTTTATTCTGTACCGCCTCGATCTCGTATCCTTCCTCTTTTAACTGATTCATGATCTTCCACACTGCGGTACGGGAAATTCCAAAATGTTCGCACAAATCCTGACCCGAAACATTTTCTCCTGATTCTCGCAGAAGGCGCAGCGTCTCAGCTCTTTTATTTTCCAGCATATGATATCTTCACACTCCTCATTGCTCACATAAGCCAACAGCAGCGCTGCGAAAGACGTGCTCCGCAGCGCTGCTGTACGTGTCTTGCCATTCTTCTATTATACACAGTCTGTTCCGGTTTTCCACCAGAAGTTTATGCACCAAGCGTTGCTGCCATCACAGCTTTAATCGTGTGCATGCGGTTCTCTGCTTCCTCGAAGACTCTCGACTGTGCGGACTCAAATACCTCATCGGTAACTTCCATCTCATCCAGTCCGTAATGGTCGTGGATCTCTTTTCCAATCTTTGTTTTCAAATCGTGGAACGACGGCAGGCAGTGCAGGAATACCGCGGTATCCTTGGCATTTGCCATTGCTTCTTTTGTCACGCGATACGGAGTCAGATCGTGGATTCTCTCCTCCCATACGCTGTCCGGCTCACCCATGGATACCCAGACATCCGTATAGATAACATCTGCGTCTTTCGTTCCCTCTTTTACATCCTCGGTGAGGGTGATGGTTGCGCCGCTCTCCTTTGCATACTCTTCACACTGTGCAACGAGTTCCGCGTTCGGGAAGTATTTCTTCGGTGCGCAGGCTACAAAATCCATACCCATTTTTGCAGATGCAATCATCAGGGAATTTCCCATGTTGTAGCGAGCGTCGCCCATGTAAACGAGTTTGATGCCTTTTAAGTGGCCGAACTCTTCCTGGATTGTCAGCATATCGGCGAGCATCTGGGTCGGGTGGTACTCGTTGGTCAGTCCGTTCCATACCGGGACCTTGGAATATTTTGCCAGCTCTTCTACGATCTCCTGGCCGAATCCACGGTACTCAATTCCCTCATACATTCCTGCAAGAACGCGGGCCGTATCTTTGATGCTCTCTTTTTTACCGATCTGGGAACCGGTCGGGTCAAGATAGGTGGTTCCCATGCCGAGATCATGTGCGGCTACTTCGAAGGAACAGCGGTTCTGGTGCTGGTTTTCTCGAAGATCAGCGCAACGTTTTTACCGCGCAGGGTGTCCACCGGAATGCCTTTCTTTTTCTTATCCTTCAGCTCTGCGGACAGATCCAGCAGATAGGAAATCTCTTCCGGGGTGAAATCCTTTAATGTCAGAAAATCGCGTCCTTTTAAATCCATGGTGTGTTCCTCCTTAAATATATCGGTATGTAATGTATTTTTATCGCTTAAGATGGTTTCTATTATGAAACAGGCCGGCGCATCTGTCAAGGGGTGAAATGTATATTTTTACGTATTTTACTTGTATTATTCATAATATATGTATTTTTATACATTTTTATTCTGTTATTCTTACCGGCAACTACAGAATCTGCCAGTGGCAGCTCCCTCCGGATGCAGAGCAATAAAAAATTCTCCCGTGTCCGGCATGATGCGTTTCACGGGAGAATCCTGCTTTTTTATTTCTGTCCTTCTTTCCCTGCCGGGCCTTTCTGCTCTTCCACGATTCCCTTGAATGTGGTAGCCAGACTTGCCAGTCCCTGCAGATCGGACGGAACAACAATCTTCGTTGCTTTTCCATTCGCCAGAACACCAAGTGCCTCGAGACTCTTTAAGGTAAGAACCGCATCGTCAGCACCTGCCTCTTTGATGGCACGGATACCATCGGCATTTGCCTGCTGTACTTTGAGGATCGCCTCCGCCTGGCCTTCTGCCTCGCGGATTCGTTTCTCTTTTTCTGCCTCAGCACGAAGAATCGCTGCCTGCTTCTCTGCCTCTGCATCCAGGATCGCAGACTGTTTTTTACCTTCGGCAACCAGGATGGTCGATTTTTTCTCACCTTCTGCAATCAGGATTGCTTCACGGCGTTCACGCTCTGCTTTCATCTGTTTCTCCATGGCTTCCTGAATGGCTGCCGGAGGCATGATGTTTTTCAGCTCAACACGGTTGACTTTAATGCCCCACGGGTCGGTTGCGATATCGAGAGCTGCCTGCATCTTCGTGTTGATAATCTCACGGGATGTCAGTGTTTCGTCCAGCTCCAGATCTCCGATGATGTTTCGAAGTGTCGTTGCGGTCAGGTTTTCAATGGCCATCAGCGGATTTACAACACCGTATGCGAACAGCTTCGGATCGGTAATCTGGAAAAATACGACCGTATCAATCTGCATCGTAACGTTATCTTTTGTAATGACCGGCTGCGGCGGGAAATCCACCACCTGCTCTTTTAAGTTCACGCGGATTGCCACGCGCTCGATAAACGGAACCTTAAAATGAAGACCGGTTGCCAGGTGCCTTTGTATTTTCCAAGACTCTCAACAACGTAAGCACTGCCTGCGGCACGATCTTCACACACGATGCTGCAATAAACAGTACAATCACAAGAAGAAAAATCATTAAAATTCCTGCAATTCCTCCACCACTCATGTTTCATTTCCTCCTTCTTTTTCTTTGACCTTTACAATCAGCTTGACGCCTTCCACACGGAGCACTTCCACCACGGTCTCTTTCGGGATAATGCCTCCTTCGCTTTCCGTTCTCGCAGTCCAGGTGTTTCCGCCCAGCGATACCTTTCCGGTGCCTGCCAGGTTGGAAATCTCTTCTGCGACGATCCCTTCCATTCCAATCACGCGGTCTACATTTGTTTTTAAGGTATCCTTATTCAGGAAACGGACGGCTACAGGACGTGTAAAAATCAGAAGTATCAGCGATACAACAAGAAAGCAGACCATCTGAATTACAAATCCGGCTCCGCACATAGCTGCGATCAGAGCAATCAGGCGCCGCCCGCCAAACCAGATGGTTGCCAGACCTAACGTTGCCGCCTCAATCACCAGCAAAACCACAAGCGCAATCAGCCAGTACACTGCATATTCCATGCTCCTCTCTCCTTTCCGATTTCTTGGCTGTTGGATTCATGATACTATATGAGAATGAAAATAGCAAGCGGAGAGGTGGAATATTCAGAAAAAAGACAGGATTTTAAGAACTGGTCGCACAGAGACAGCGCAGAAAACCCGATCTTCTTATTCTTCCATCACATCTTTTCATTTTAAAACGGCTACAACCATTCTTTACACACTCCTATCTGTTGTGATGCAGTTATAGAAACGAAGAAATTTGTAATGTTTAAAGCGTTCGAAAAAGCAGATTACATTTTCATAACGTTTTGCACCTGTGTGAAGTGAAAGGAATGGCTATAAAAATGAAAAACTGGAAAACAGCTCTTTCAAGAAGGAAATAAAGAAAGGAAATATAAAGACTGATTTTTTATTTATAAACTATCAATTCCAAGGCTTGACATCCATACAAAAACAGCTGCCACAACAAAATACATATGCATCTGTATAAAAAGTACCAAGGTAAATGCTAATAATTTCCAAAACAGCGATTTAATCTGCCTTGTATAACGAATGCACTCTTTTAGTGTCAGTTTTTGTTCTACAAACGGGTTTCTGCTGTATTGCTTTAATATCTTCGCCGCGACACGAATTTTTTTCCCTTGATATGTCATTTCTTCTTTGGCAAGATACATTGCACCAATGAGCAGATGAAAGAAAATCAGATCTCCATATTCTCTGGAAAGATGCTTTTCTTTCAGAAACTGTTCAAAATCAGATGCAATCAAAATCCAGTTTCTCATCAGATTCTTTTTCGGTTGATATGTCAGGGACTGGAGATTTTCACGGTAAAGAACGATGCTCTGTGGGACAAAAGCATATTTCGGATGGCATGCACAGCATCTAAATTATGTGCCTTGTCTTCGGCGTAACTGTATGGGGGAATCCACAAATCGTGAGACTCCAGAAAAGATTTGCGGTAGAGTTTTCCCCAGTCGTAAGAAAGCGTTCCTTTTTGAAAAAATCCATGAAACCGGAACTCTGCGCTGTCCGGGTTTTCTTTTTCCAGATTACTGCAGCATTTCACTTTTTCGCCATTCGCCCTCCATCTGCGATATGTTCCGATCACAATATCTGCCTGCTCTCTTTCTGCCCGTGCGGCAAGGGAACGTATGGCAGATGAATCGTCCAGCTTGTCGTCTGCATCCAGGAAGAGAAGATATTTTCCTGTTGCTTCTTTTATCCCTGCATTTCTGGCTGCTCCACTGCCTTTATTATTCTGATGAATCACACGGATTCTTGGATCTGCTGCAGCAAGTTCCTCACACATTTGATTGGAACGATCTGTTGAACCGTCATTCACCAAAACAATCTCCAACTCTGAATAGTCCTGTTTTCGTACGCTCTCAACACACTCCGTCAGAAATTTTTCCGCCTGATAGACCGGAATAATCACACTTACCAGTGGATAAAACATCTTTTTTCTTTCCTCTTCTCCTATTCTTTGTACCCAAAATATAGCGGATTTTTAAAGAAACGTCAACTGAACTTTGCTTTCTTTTTGTTTTCATTTACAAATGTCTCAGCGTATTGATTCCTCCATTATTCTATAAAACAAGCTATTTCTCATCCACTCTTTACACCACAGTATATGTTGTGCTAAAGTTATAAAAGGGTCAAACATTTGCACACCCATTCCTATTTTTCCTGAAAACATTTTTCGGATATATTCTGCACGTTGGACATTACTGGCAGTATTCCTACTTAGCAGTTGCATCAATATATGGCTTTGGCGAACAGATCATAAAAAAATACGTTTTATCTGTCTGGATGCTTTTGTCATGTTGTTAATCATGAATCTTGGAAATGGATATATCCATTATTACCAGATGCTATCTTAAATAAAATACCAGAAAATGAGCGGTCCAGTGTATATAATTATGAGACAAGTTCCCAATGGCTGCTGTCTGGACTTGAACCTTATGACAAATACTGTATTACAGCAGACCATTTTTCGATGCTTTCAAATGAAATTTTTCAGCATATTCAAAATTTATTCGAGCACAGAGAGCCTATGTACATAGTAACAGGGCGCAATGTGCAGATTCAAAACCAAATTGTACAAACATATCTGGAAAAAGATTATACTGAATTGTATACCAACAACATTTATACATTATATCAAAAAATTCCTTAAACACTAAATAAATCGTTCTCACTATTAAAGTAAAGAAAAAAATATATCAACTTCTACAAAGAAAATTGAACAACTTTGACAATGTAAACTGATTTTTTGTACTGTTTCGTTATCGAAGTATACTGTTTTTTTGGTACAATATACGAAGGATCGTTACAAATGAAAAAACAGATCATTGATTTTGTCATCACATGGGTGGACGGATCAGACCCCTTATGGTTTCGCCAAAAACAGAACGCCAAAAAAAAGCAAGGAGTTTCTGTTGATATCGACGACCGTATTGAACGCTATCGCGACTGGGAAATTCTAAAGTATCTATTTCGTTCGATAGAAAACTTTGCTCCATGGGTAAATAACGTATATTTTGTAACATGCGGTCATCTGCCGGCGTGGCTCAATACAGAATGTCCAAAATTGCAGATTGTTTCACACAAAGATTTTATTCCCGAAAAATATCTCCCCACCTTTAACTCGCATTCCATTGAGTGGAATTTCCACCGGATAAAAAATCTGTCGGAACACTTTGTTTATTTTAATGATGATATGTTTTTGCTGCATCCAATAAAGCCAACCGATTTTTTTGAAAACGGAAAACCCGTTGATATGCTTGCCCTGCAGCCCGATGTTGCAAACGTAGAAGATACCATTATGCCATATATCTATCTGAACAATACTATGCTGCTTGCCAAGTACTTTGACAAACGGGAAAACATGAAAAAGCAGCCAGGTGCCTATTTTCACATCGGATATCCTCCCATGTACTTTGGATATAATCTTCTGGAAATGGCATTTCACGATTTACCGGTTTTTACACCGTTCATGGCCCGTCTCCTTTGAAAAAGGAGACTTATCGTTTCTTCTGGGAAAAGGAAGAAGAATTGTTAGACGGTGTCTGCAGCCACCCATTTCGTCATAAAGATGATGTGAGCCAATATGTTCTGCGGGAATATCAGAAACTGAGTGGTGATTTCGTTCCAAGAAACACGCACAAGTTCTGTAAATACTTCAATTTAAAACCGGAAAACCCGGAACTGGTAAAGACAATCACAAAGCAGACTGCAAAGTGCATCTGCATCAATGACAGCAATTTTGAAATCCCATATGAACATGTAAAACGGGAACTGAACGATGCCTTTTCCAAACTTTTTCCGCAGAAATCACAGTTTGAAAAGTAAATTTTGTTCCATATTCAGAGGCGGAAATTTATCTGCATCTATTTTGGCATTACGTTATCGGAACGTTCTTGTTTTTTAATCGAAATAGTAACATTTTTACCCCAAATCTATTGACATTTGCGGGATTTTCCTCCTATAATAAGAATTGTAACCAAGGATGATTTTGCAAGAAAAGGACGTGAATATATATGACTAAAAATTACACAAAACCAATCGTTACAATTGATTCTGGTATGGCAGAAGGTGTTTATGCGGCAAGTGGTGCAACAAAAGGAACTCTGAACGTTACTTATTATGGCGTATGGGATCGTTGGGGCACAAATGGTGGTAAAGGACTTGCACAGGCAAGCTGGTCTGATCTGGATGGAACCATCACATTGAATATTAATTTCAATGATACTGTTGATTCAATCGAGACAGATGATGCTCCGTACAGAAATCCTGGTCTGGAAAAACTGCCACCCTCACTTTTGCAAGCACAGCAACCAATCCGCTGACCATTGGTATTCATCTGAACCATGGAACCAGCATCGACGATCTGCAGCTCACTGGATTTGACTACTCAGTGAACTAAAAAATGAACCATGTATGTGAACCATATCCTTTCGCTTCGTTTGAAAGATATGGTTCACAGAAAAAAGCAGCCAGAATGGCGCGGAAGGGGTGCAGAAAATGAGTAAATATGTAAAACCTGTAATTTCTCTGGATGAAGGAATGGCTGAAGGTGTTTATGCGGCAAGTGGATGTTATACTGCATCTGCATATATTCACCAGACTCCAGAAAACGGACGTGGCGATTACCGTATTCAGGTAAATGGAAGCATAATGCTGATCATACCAAGGAAGCCAGGTTCTGACTATCAGTTTCAACCAGAATGTTTACTTATGTTTCTGGCGGCGCAGGACTTATTTCCGGTAACGAAACCACTACACTGAAGTAAAACTGGCTTATCATCAGAATCCAACCGATAATATCGGTTTCGGTGACTTGGTTGTTACTTCCGATGCAGGTCTTGCAATTACTGGAGTAAGCATTACCGATTAATGGATCACTTCCCGTATTCTAAAAAATGGAATGCCTTTTGGCATTCATTTTTATTCGCTTGTAACCTGTTTTTACAAATTCGGCTCCAAATTTTGCAGGTACTTTCAATTCTGCAACTTCTTCAATTTTAGAAATCCTTCTCCATCTCCAAAATTTCTTTCTCGCCCAGCTCCTCACACTTCTTTCCTCGAATCGCATACACTCTCGTACAGATTCCAAGCACCGTCGGCCGGTGTGTCGTTACAATGCAGGTTCGCGGATACGTATCTGTCATAATATTTTTCAGCACTTTCCGTTCCGTCGCCACATCGAGCGCCGAAGTTGCTTCATCCAGCAGCAAAATCGGAGATTTTCGAAGCAGTGCACGCGCAATCGAAAGCCGCTGTGCCTGTCCTTCTGAGAATCCGCCGCCGCGTTCTTTCACCATACTTTCAATACCATCCGGCAGTTTCTCCACAAATTCCCATGCACATGCCAGTTTCAACGCCTCCACGATCTCTTCATCTGTGGCTTCCGGTTTCACATTTCGCATATTTTCTGCAATTGTTCCTGAAAACATCGTATTCCCCTGTGGCACATAAGAAAACAATTTCCTTGTGGACGGCGACAGTGCAATCCGTTGTTCTCTGTCTTCCCCTGCACCAATCCATGCTTCTCCCCCCTGGCACGCAGCAAGGATAAGATCAGCCGCAGCATCGTTGTCTTTCCCTCGCCGGACGGGCCGACGAGTGCAATAATTTCATGCGGCCACGCTTCCAGTGATGCTTTCGAAAACACTTCTGTTCCCGTATGGTAGGTATAGCTCAAGTCCTCCATAGCAAGCCCGATGCCGCTTGCCCGGTATTTTCTGCAACTGCTCCACTTCCCGATCCGCACTGTAGTCCTCCTGCGGCATCTCCACAATATCCATCAGACGGCCGGCTGAGATGCAAGAGAAATCGCCGATGGCACAAGGCTGACCAGCGAATTGACGGAACCCGTCAGTGTACCGGACAGAGACAGAAACATGGTCATGGTTCCGTAAGAAATTGCCCCGCTCCAGACACGGTAAATTCCCCATCCGTAGCAGCTGTAAGATACAAGATAGCTGATTAACGTCATCAGAAGCGAGGTTGCAATCGACATTTTCTGGAAATCCAGGCGCATTTTGATGTATTCCTGCTGCAGATTTTTCAGGCGATCGACATAAAAGCGGATCATATCGAATGCCTTGATTGTCTGAATATTGGAAAATGCTTCCTGATTAAATCCGTAAAGTTTCGCACTCATCTGTGCGCTCCGCTGGTTATTGTTCGTCATCCGGCGCAGCAGCGGGCGGGACAGAAGCGCACTGAACGGGATGCCAAGCAATGCAAAAATGGCAAAGGTGGGATCATAATGTACCACAATCGCCAATGCACTGATAAATTTCACAGTATAGATCACAAGATTCGGCAGCCAGTTCAGGATACCACTGGAAATATTTGAAGCATCAGAACTCCACCGTGTTACCAGATCTCCGGTATGATACGCTGTCAGCGATTCCCAGTCCGTGACCAGAATCTTGGCAAAAATATCATTCTGGATTTCGCGGTCTACCTTCAGGTTAATCATCGTAGATGCATACGCAGATGCCTGCGAAATCAGGGTATTTCCAAAAGAAAAGCCGATCATCAGTGCGAAGGTCTGCAAAAGTTTTCCTGTCTGGTGCCCGGTGATAATATCAACCAGATCTTTCGATATCACACTGGACGCAAGAGAAACACCGGTTCCGAAAACACCAAGTGCGGTATAGAAAATCATGGCTTTCCAGTATCGTCTGGCATACTGTGCAATCCACAGAAATTCTTTCCACATCTTCTGAAGCATTTCCGCCTGGAGGCATTTTTTTATTTTTGTCCACAAGTTTCTCATTTTAAAGCCTCCTGCGCAAGTTCATCCTCCGTGATTCTGTGATGCATCACTCTGCCGCTGTATCATTTTCGTACAGCGCAGGAAGTAAACCGGCTTTTCATTTGCAATTTCTTCCGCAAAAGCAAGATTCTTTTTCATCAGCTGCCGTCCAGGGCGGCGAGATCATCCGCTGCATCACACGGAGTGTTTTCTGCTCTTTCGTCAGGGAAACGATTTTATCCTCCGGCGCTTTTTCCAGCAGCACAATCCCTCCCAGCTCTTTCTTTTCGACTGTGAAAATTTCTGATGTGCCGCACCACGGGATTCCGTATACTACAAACTGATCGCCCTCTTTTCCTATGAGGTTCAGATCTCCGTTCAGAAACGGCGTGTCAAACAGTTTTTTCCAAAGTGCCGTATGAGTCGATTTTCCCATTCCCGACGGACCGGAAAACAGCCATGCTTTTTCCAGATAAAGAAGAGATGCGGAATGCAGCACAAACATGCCTTTTTCTGTGCCAGGAACAGAAATACCGGCCGGATCGCCAGAAAGAGGGAATCCTGCTCTTCTTCTGTCATAGGCAGACGGTAATAAATACAGGCGAAGCTCCATCCGCTTTCATCCAGATTTCATAGATATTTTTAAGAGCCGGGAACCAGAGGACATAGCCTTCTTCCCACGCGCAGACTGTCAGATCTTTATTCCGGATCAGAATGTTTCCATTCTGGTGGCTTTCCGTACATGCTCGATCAATTCTAACGTGAGATCCGCCGCATCCTGCCTATTTTCTGTTTTTATCACCGTTTCTTCCACTTCTTTTTCTCCTGTTTTTTTCGCTGCCTCTCCTTCTGTTTTCTCTGTTGCTTCTTCCTTTCCTCTTTTCTTCTCAAAAGAAGCAAACTGTTTTGGAATGCAGCCCTCTTTTCCATAAACAGCAATGGAAATTCCTGCGATCTTCAATTCTCCGGCGCAAGTTCCATCCGGAGAACCAAGTTCCCGTCGTACCGCACCAAAGGCAAGAAGCTCCTTCACAAAAGCCTGAATTATCTTTTTTCAGTTCCTCCTGCTCTTCTTCCGGCACTTCATAACAGCGAATCATTTTCTGCTGAAGTTCTTCCATTGTTTTTGGTGTTTCCAGCGCTTCCCAGAGAATCCGTGCGGTCTCATTCAGCTCCATTCCTCGCTGCTGGTCTGCTATTTTCTGCCCATAAGGCAGAAGATAATGTGTGTTCCCGATTTTCTGCAGTAAATATCCTTCCTGCCTTCTGATTCTCATAATCTGATTTCCCTTCCTGTGTTTGTTTTCTTATATTTGCTGTCTTTCGTTTTGTATGTAAAGTTATGCTTTTTCTGCTCATCATCCTTTTTATTTTCAGGGTAAGCTGTTATAATAAATTCAGGTAACTATTCAGAGCCACTCGTCAAATGCCACGCATTTCGTCGGTTCGGCGTATCCGCCAAATGGAGTTTTTTATGTACACTTACGATATTGAACAACTTTTAAAAAACGGTTCTGCCGTCAAACTGAAACCGCAGGGCTACAGTATGTATCCTCTTTTTCTTCCGGGCCGGGACGAAGCTGTCATTGAACACTGTGTTCCTTCCGAACTTCATCGCGGCGATGTAATTCTGTATCGCCGTGTGCAGGGAATCCTTGTTCTGCACCGCATCTGCCGAATTACCAGGGATGGCTTCTATCTGGTCGGGGACAATCAGACCGAAGTGGAAGGACCTCTTTCCCCGGAGCAGATTCATGGAAAACTGACTGGTGTCGTACGCAATGGAAAATCGTTTTCTGTTTCGCATCCAATTTATCGGATGCTTTCTTCCATCTGGCTCTTTTTACGCCCTGTCCGCCCGTTTTTCTGGTCGGTAACGGCTTTTTTCCGCAGGTTTTTTCAGAAGCACTGATTTTTTCATTGTCCTCTCCGAATTTTTTTCAAAATGCACAGAGAAATTTCTATTGCATCAGGCTTTTCGCATTCCCTTCACCATGGTTACAATGCTCTGAAGTCTCCAGCCTCTTCCAAAGATCACCAGATCCAGCAGCAGCGGAATCGCAATACACAGGAGAAAGCAGACGCAGAACAGAAGCATACCGCCTGCTCCGTATATCAGTGGTACGATTTTCTGCATCAGCAGAACTTCGCCCGCTATGACTGCCAGATACTCTCCGATATCCTGCGCATACCGCAGCGCCTCTCCCGGCATCTCGAGGAAATCCCGGAAATAAATGATATACCGATACAAGATCTGCAGCAGATAAGACAGTAAGGTTCCAAGCAGAACGCCTGCCATCCCATACGGTTTTACAAGTGCCAGTGACACGATCAGATTAAGAAGTGCGGAGGATGCTCCGACATTTTTCTCTTTTTCAAACAGTCCCGTCACGCCCATCACAAGGCTGAGCGGCAATCCCATAATTCGAACCAGCAATACTACAATACAAAAAACAGTAATTCCCCAGCCAAGTTCGTAGGAAGGACCAAGCCAGATATCACGGACAAATGGTGTAATCAGAGAAAACAGGCCAACCGATACAACCGACGCAATGCAGAAAAAGCCAAAGGTCAATTGCCGCAGAATCTCATAATTTCTCTGACGATTTTTTTCTGTAAATAATCTCCGACCGTCGGCTGGATCGTATTCGCAAGGATCGTGAGAATATTGCTGATCGCCTGCGTAATCATACAGTAATTTGCATATCGTCCTACCGTACCGACCCCGATAAAACCGGAAATAATCAGGTTGTCCGTGCAATACAGCATTTTTTCTGAAATTCTGGAAATAAACAGGCTTTTCAGATCTCTTACAATTCTTTTCGTCAGAGACGATGTGCTCTTTTCTTTTCTCCGCTGGCGCAAAAACGGATATTTCTGCTCCACATACCAGCTGATCCAGATATTCAGCACGACTTCCGTTACGGTTCCAATACCAAGCGCCAGCAGATAATTCTGTTCCCATGTAACCAGCAGAATAATCGCCAGATAGCTGACCACATTTAAAATCAGTCCGGTGATGCTTGCAATGTATTCTTTCTGATCCGCAATCAGCAACGACTTCCGGTACGTTAAAAGATAAGAAAGAACGGTTCGAACCAGCCACATCGCATACAGAACGCGGATATAGGATAACGAATAACTGTTATTTTTCATAAAAAGGTGGATGAACGGCAGAACCGCCATTCCCGCCGCAAATACAAGAACAGCAAAGACGTGATATGCCTTTCGGTAAAGATTCATCAGCGATGCAATCTCTGCCTCATCCTTCTTGCAAGCGCGCCATACAAATGGTAAACGATTGCCGTGGATATGCCAAGCTCCGTCACGGAAAGGATATTGATGACATTGGAAATAACACCATTCATTCCAACCAGCTCCGCGCCCATGTACAGGTTCATGGCACGCTGGCTGAAAAAGCCGAGGATCAGAAGCGCAAACTGTGAAAGCATACTGAAAAAACTGTTTCGGAATAAATTTTTAATGCGCATAAGTTCCTCCTTCTTCTCGTTTTTATAACATGCTACGCGGGTAAACAGTTCCGTAATTTTACATCACTCTTATTTTCCACTGTTTTCATGGATTTTGTAACATTAAAATGGTATCATATATCTAATACCTGCTATCGTTGCTGCCGTTTCCAGATACCTGTGAATGGCAGTATCCCTTTTGGAAAGGCTTTCCTTTATGAAAACAAATAGAAAAAAATCATTTTCTTATCTTCTGTTTTTTCTTCTGCTTCTGGTATTCCTTGCACTGTTCGCATTTCTTGGTATCCGTTCTTTTTATCGTGCGAATTACATGCCGGAACCATGCACAGAATCCGCAGACGAGTTATCCAATCCATACATTGATTTTATCACATGTATGGCTATGTTCTTGGAAGCGATTCGCTCTCGAATCTTCCTGCCGCCTCTGATTCCGACGCCAAAAACAGGCAGGGAATTGTCATGCTGGAAGTGAATCTGCAGAATTTTTCAAACGAAGATCTCTCCGATTCAGCTCTTTCCCAGCTTGATACCATTCTCTCTGCCTGGCAGAGACATGGCAGTCAGGTGATCTTACGTTTCCTCTACGACTGGGATGGAAAAGCAATGGAAACAGAGCCGCAAGTCTGGAGCAAATTCTGCGTCACATGGACCAGACAGCTGAAGTTGTAAATCGCTACACGGACTGTGTTTTTCTGATGCAGGGCATTTTTGTCGGAAACTGCGGGGAAATGAACAATTCTCACTACATGTCCGATGAGGACTGTACTACCTGATGCACCATCTGGCAGAGGTAACGGATCCTTCGGTTTTTCTGTCTGTCCGCACACCGGTACAGAGGCGGAAAATTCTGGATTCCTCCGAACGGCCGACAAAGGAAACAGCTTTTGATGGTTCGCTTTCCTCCCGGCTTGGACTGTTTAACGATGGTATGCTCGGAACGGCCAACGATACCGGCACTTATGGTGATACCGCTGCCTCCGCAGACACTTACCGTTCCGCCTGGGTTCGTGAGGATGAGCTTTCCTTCCAGAATGAACTCTGCAATTTCGTCCCAAACGGCGGCGAGGCACTCTGGATAACCCATTGAATGATCTCGCACATGCCATTCAGGATTTATCGCGCATGCATGTCTCCTATCTGAATTCGGAACACGATCCCGCGGTTCTGGATAAATGGAAAGCAGCTGCTTACAAAGACAAAGCTTCCGTTTTTAACGGATTGTCCGGCTATGATTATATCGAGCGTCATCTGGGATACCGCTATGTCATCCAGGACACTGCTTTGGATTCGTCTGATTTTCAGATACGGCTGGAAAATGTTGGTTTTTCTGTCTGCTATCGAAAACTGGATTTACAGCTCACCCTGGTTTCTTCCGATGGTGAGGTTTTCTCATTTCCCATCTCTTCGGATTCCAGATTCTGGATACCGGGGACTACTGCAGAGCTCTCTGTTTCTCTCCCGCTTGCGAGACTCGCCAAAGGCAGTTATACGGTATATTTCCAGATGACGGATCCTGTTCTGCAAAGGGAAATTTGCCCGCAAACACATTTTCTCATGATACGCATGGATTTTCGATTGGTACGCTCGAAATCAGCAAATTATATTAAAACAATCGGGTCAATTTTGAAAATTCCCAAAAAGGGGCGTCCCTGTTTTTCTCCCTGATTGGCAAATGAAATAGTTCTTCCATCCCGCCTGCGGTACAGCGCCAGATACAGTTTCTGTTCTTCTGGTTCTGCTAATTCCGCAGGCAGTTTTATTTTCTGGCAAAGAGTGGTTTTTTCTCCGCTCTTCCAGAGTCTCGCATCTGTTGCAATCTGTATTTTTTTCTGAAGCGTTCCGTTTCTTTCCAGCTCCAGATAACAGTCTGCCTCTTCGGTCAGTTCTGCAAATCCTTTGTTTTCCAGTGTAATCTGAAGTTCTTCCCTTTCCGAAACAAACTCCACACCTTCCACAACAAACCGATAGCCGAGACGTTTTCCAATTGCCTCCAGGCCGCTTTCGTCCTCGACCGTTTCTGCTTTCCATTGTTCCAGCCGTCGTAAATCATACGTACTGTTCAGATAGGAAATATGCATTCTTTCGAGATCCGCCATTGCTTTTGGGGCCGAGACGAAAGGAGCCGGTTCTGCCCCACTTCCCCATATGGCCTCTCCGCCGCAAAATTTTCCGCACATTTCGTTTTTCTGCCATTCCAGTTCTTCTTCCCGGCTGCAGATTTTCTGTCCCGGTGTTTCCGGTGACAGTGTGCCATACGTTCCAAGATCCGTTTCCGATCCGAATATCCCATCGTTAAACAGAGTCAGTTTTTTCTTTTCCTGCTCCGTCCATCCCAAAGTCAGTTCCCGCCACTGCGCCGGTTTCCGCACTGCAACCGGGCAGGCGCCGTCCACTGCTTTTATCATGGTATCGGTCAGGGTTCGAAAGGCATCCGGGGTCAGATAACGGGAACCGTGCATTTCGCCCCAGTTCCCGATCAGAATTCCCTGTACTGCAAAAATATCGTCCGCATATTCCCGAATGACTTCTCCGATCTGCTGCATATGTTCTTCCACCAGACGGATACTGCCCGGCTCTTTCTCCAGTCCTTTTCCCTCAAGATCATAGGAAAACCGCAGGATCATTCCTTTTCTTTTCTCCCGAAAAATGCCAGAATCCTTCGAATCCATTCCAGAGACGGTTCTGAAATCGGCTTGTCCCGGAATGCTCCGATATCAATTCTGAGAAGGACAAGTTCTTCCTCTTCACAGGCGATGTAGAGCGGTTCCCCGGTTTGTGCCGCGTTGAAAGTATATAAATGATACCAGCCACACCCGGGATTCTGTATCGCTTTCCTGCTTTCCTGAAGTATCGCTTTCTGGAAAAGCTCTTTTTTATCCTGTTTTCCCCGCAGTTCTGGAAATTCTTTCTTTTCTGCCCTGCCTTTAGCTTCTCTTCCCTTCTGCCAGCTCAGGATACTTTTTATCTTCTCTCTCCACATCAATCCGTCCTGCTCCTGCATCCATTTTCAATACCTTGCATCGGAAAATCACGGCCAGAACACTGTAAAACATCCGCATCATATACCAGATTGGCTTCAAACCGGAATGCATGCTTTTCCCCGAAGTCCGAGCATGCATAACAGCTGGAATCTCCACAACTTAAAATCAAGAAGCAGCATCTGAGTAATCATATTAGTATCCGGATATTTATCATCGAAATGATTATATTTGGAATAGTATAAAACAGCTTTCCGGCTTAAACCCTGCAGTCCGGTTGTCGGATCCGCAATTTTCCGTCCAGTTGCCAAATACAGCATTTTTCGAAACAGGACAAATGCCATTTTTTTGCAAAGGAACTTCAAACTCTGTACTCCCTTCATGAAACGGGATCCAAGCACAATGTCCGGCGTTCTTCCATCATCATCTTTTTCCTTTAATCTCTGGTAAATTTTCGGGATATTGCACACATCGTGCTGCCCATCCGCATCCATCTGAATAACATAAGAATAGCCCCTTCGGATTGCATATTTATATCCAAGCTGCAGCCCACTGCCATATCCCAGATTAAAAACATGAGTAACCACCGCACAGCCATATTCCTTCGCCAGCCAGTTGGTATTGTCAGAAGAAGCATCGTTCATGACCAGCACATCAACAATATCTGCTATCTCCGGCTGTGCCAGCTGTTTCATGACCTTCTCTATGTTTTTTCTTCATTGTATGCCGGAATAATCAGCAGTACCTCTTTTTGTCTCATATGTATGTCCGCCTCATTTCATTAGATTCAGCAGTTTCCAGATTTCCTCTGTCTGACCGTTCATTTTCTGTTTTGCCGCTGCTGCAAGCCGTTCCCGTTTCTTCGGATCATCCAGCAGTTCTTCTACTTTTTCGGCAATGCCTTCCGGTGTCAGCGTACAGAGAAGACCATCTTCCCCGTCCACAATCTGCTCTCTGTTTCCCGCACAGTCCGATGCAATCACAGCACAGCCAAGTGTCTGCGCTTCCTGGATGGCGATGCTTTTTCCTTCAAACCGTGTTGCATGAACGTAGAGATCACACTGTGCATAATAAGGAAACAGATTCTCTTTTGCACCCGGCAGCTGGAAATCTTCCTGCAGGCCAAGCTCTGCAATCTGCTTTTCGAGCGCATTTCTCTCGGATCCCTCTCCCAGTACATACCATCGCGCCTCATAGCCATCTTCGCGGATCTTTTTCATGGCCGGAATTGCGATGTCATATGCTTTCTGATAGGCCAGTCTTCCGACAGTTAAGATTCGAATTCCTGTATAGGAATCTGAAAAACCGCCCGGCAGCTGCGCCTCACGCGCAATCCGGTCTGTATCGAGAATATTGTGAAAAACCTGCACTTTCTTCTCATATTCCGGATAAAATTCCAGAAAATGACGGCGCGTCTCCTGCGAAACGGTAAAGATCTGATCCATCTTTTCGTAGCAGTCCCCATCCATTTCCCTTGTATAACCGGAATTGCCGTATGCAATATGGACAAAGGCAGCTTTTTTCTTAGCATTCACATGATCGGCAACGTAATAAGCAGAACCGCCTTCCAGGTAAGCAACCGCCAGATCGAAGGTTTCCGAAAATCGGTCTGCTCCATCCGAAATTACACGCCAGAGCAGCTTGTCCGGCTGAATGTTTCCAGTTTTTTTCATTCGGAAAAAATTTTGTATCACATATTGCATTTTCTTTATGGTGCGACCATGGCGGAAAAACGCCAGAAAAGATGTCTGTATCAGTTTTCTCCGCCCCGCACCGGACAGCACAGAAGCGGTACAGATTTTCTTATTTTTCACATGTACCCTCTGCGGTACCTGGGAAATCATTTCACCCTGCCCCAAAAGTACGTAAAGTGAAATTTCATATTCCTCCGCATCCAGGCGGCGCAAAAGTTCCAGCAGCGCTGTTTCCGCTCCCGCCCGGCCAAGGGTGTTGATCACAAACAAAATTTTCTTCATTCGTTCTTCCTTCTTCTATTCCCTTATAACTCTCTTGCATTTTTGCCCGTCAGTTTTTCCAGTTCTCTCAGAATTCTTTCATTCTCCTGGTTCAAAAGAGAAACCAGAATCGCCAGTTCCTGGTTTTTCATTAACAGGGAAGAGATCTGAATTGTCATCTGGTAAACGCCCCACAGAACCAGAAGCGCTGTGATCAGAAGAACAACGAGGCTCCCAAGCCCGATCCGGCTGCTCCATCCGGAAAATCTCGGAACCGCTCCGCTTAAGATTGCTGCAATTCCAAGCAGTTCCCAGGTAACTGCCAGGTTTACGGTCAGCTTCTTTTTCGCATGAAGCACGAAGGTAACGATCATAATTCCAATTCCCATCAAAATAACGCAAGCTTTTACAATTGCTGCTGTGCTCATTTACGCTTCCTCCTTCTGCTCTTGCTCTGCTTTTCTTTCATAAACCATACCGGATGGCCGTTTCCCCTTTCCCTGAGGAATCAGATTTCCACGGCAAAAGACATGTCTGTCCATGTTTTTTTCTACCCAGCGCAGTCTCGCATATGCCACACTCCATCCTGCAAATGCTCCTGCTATGACCCCGGCGCCATACCAGATCACCGGTAAATGTGTTGCAATCAGACTGCCAATCCATGTCACCAGGCAAAACACGATCGCTGTCCAGATTGCCCCTGTCAGATCGTCAAAATAATACAGGAAGATAATTTCCGCATACATCAGAAACAGAATAAAATATCCAACCGCAAGTGACGGATAAATTTTCAGTGTCATACCGGAAAATCCCTCCCCTGGTAGCAGAATAACACAGATCAGATAAACCACAACAGAAATGATAAACTGTAACCGCGCCAGTGTCATCAGTTCACTGGAAAGCTGACGGAACATTCGTTTCTTCGCATTGTCAATATCGGCGCCTTTCCGCCGATGACTGCCTCCGAGTACAGTTTATATTTTTCGTGAAAGTTCATCTCCACACGCGCAATAAAGATGATCGTTGCGGAAATGTTGGTAAACATGGCGAGACAGGATGCCATATCGTATGGCTGGTTACATACGAAACTTTTTGCAATCTCCATCCGCATATCCGTTGTCCAGAACACAAAATTGTGAATGTATAACCCAAGGATATACAAAAAAGTTTGTAAAAATCAATTTCCAATATTTCCTAAAATACTGCAGTACCGGCCGGTAATGATTGCTATTTCGCACAAAATACCGGCGGATCAGCGCATTTTCCAGCGTTGCCGTCACAAAAAATCCGATCGTCAGAGAAAACAGCATACTCCATGTTGTCTCCCACTTCAGAATAAAGTGTAAAATCAGGCAAGGACAAATGCCACCAGCATGCCGAAGAAAAAATACTGTGAAATCCGTTGATAATCTTTGCAAATAGAAAGATAAATCATCGAGTAAAAAACAAGCACCAGACTGATATAACCGCAAAAGCCACAGAATACATATGCGGTTGGTACCTTTCCCACAAAATGTTCCCAGAGACAGAACGGAATCCCCAACAGACAGCTGAGACCAATGTTCAGAAGCATACCAATATGATAGCAGGGTAAAATATCCTGATACCGCTCTTCGTAGATCACATCAGACATATAGCGGGACAGCACCGCATTAAACGGGGACGCCGTCAGAAGAGAAAAGATAAAGGTATAAAGAATCGTGCAGGAAAACAGCTCTCTTGTCACATATCCCACACTGGCAAAATCCAGCAGATATTCCATTAAAATCAGATTGATAATGATGACAAACATGGGCGCAACCGTCACTACGGTGCTGTAGAAAAATCCAACCAGATTTGTCGTAAGTGTATTTTTTTCAAAAATCCGATTCAGCCGAACTCCGATTCCTGCCATATCCTCTTCCTCCTTTTTTGTGCCTGCTCCGGTTTTACTTTTCCTTATCCGGCAGTTTTACCGGTTCTTCCTTCCACTCCAGCCCCATCTGTTCTGCGAAATCCCGGTAAATCTCCCAGTATGTTTTCTGCATATATTCTACTCTATATTTCTCCATCACACGGCGATAGCGGTCTCTCCCATTTCCAGGCGCATTTTTTCATTTGCCGCCATATCCAGCATCGCCTGCGCGATTTCTTCAATATTCATGATATGCGTGACAATTCCGGCCGCACCGAAATCATCACTTTCCCCGTAAATCAGTCCATAGCAGTTTCCGACATCCGTTGCAATCACCGGCTTATGCGCCGCATAGCTTTCCAGAATGGTCAGCGGCTGTCCCTCACTTATGCTGGTCAGAATGGTCACATCCATTCTTCCAAGATAATCGCGGATATTGATTCTTCCGGTAAAAACAACATCCGGGATTTCCATATCCGAGACAAGCTGGAAACACTCCTCGGCATATTCCCGGTCTTCTTCCCATGGTCCCATAATCCAGAGTTTCAGACGGTCATCTTTTTCTTTCGCAAAACCAAATGCCTGAATCATCGTTTTGACATCTTTGATCGGGGTCACACGCAGTACCGCACCGATGTTGATTTTTCCTTCATCTTCTTCCGTTTTCCCCGGAATATTCTGCAGATTTTCCACACGGATTCCGTTTGGCGTGACCATGGTTTTTTCGATCGGGCAGCCAAGTTCGATCTGCAGTTCCCGTGCATGTTCAAACAGTGATGTAATGAGCGTCCCTTCGTTGTACGCCAGCTTTGACATTTTTCGAAACTGATCGATCCATATATTTTTATAGATTCCTTCTACCCATTTGGCTTTGATCAGTTCTTCTTCCCGCTCTCTGGTGTAAATTCCGTGCTCAGAAATCAGGAGACGGCTGCCGTAGAAGTGTTTTGCCATGGCGCCAAGAACCCCCGCATAACCGGTTGCAACACAGTGGTACAAATCGGCACGCGGTATTTCCGTCTGCATGGTGAGAAACAGCGGCAGATAAATCGAACGCATCGTCCACAGGAAATCAGAAAAGACAATCTGACTGTATTTCAGATTATAGCAGTCTCTGACCGCATTCAGAAAATCCTCCCCCATCAGCAGCGCATTCAGGGAAACAATTTTCTTTCTGGAAAAGGTCAAACAAAACATCCCACTCGATGTCCTGATCCAGAATCAGACTGCGCAGTGCCTGATACTGTTCTTTTTTCAGCCGTTTTCTGTGCAGTTTCTTGCTGCCGCTCCAGTCCACATCGTCAAGATAAAGTTCATAGACCGCAGACACATTTTTTCGGCAATTCATAGGCATATTTTCCCCGCTGGGAACGATTTGCCGCAATTGCAAGAATCACAAATTCCGTTCCGGAAACAGCTGGATCAGGCTGTGTACCCAGCTTGAAACACCTCCTACGACGAAAGGGTAGCATCCTTCCGCAACAATGCAGACTCTCATTCGTTTTTCGCCCCTTTCTCATAGTAATACCGTTGATCCGATGCTCCAAGCGTAATCCTTACCTCACTTTGCTCTGCGCGAATCAGCCACGCGGAATCTTCAAGTTTTTCTGCTGTTCCGCCTGTAACTTTTCTGACATCTTCATTGTGCGTGCGAAGAACATAATACGCTGTTTCATCGGTTCCTGTTGTCCTTAATGTGATGGCATTGTCTTCTCTGTCATCTTCATAACGGGAATTCAGAAATGTCCGGATTCTGGTGTCACATTCCGATACGGTCGTGCCGTCAAAACCGGAGAATAGCTTCCAGTACGTAGAAAGATTCGCCGCAAATTCCTTGCCGATATTTTCCCAGCGATCCTCTTCTGTTTTCGGATAAAGAATAGCATCCAAATCCAGCAGAACACTGGTATATCCAAGTGCAGATTCCACACTCTTTACTTTCATCCAGGAACGGTATGTAAATTGCTCCTCTTCTTCCGATATCACTTTCTGGCTTGTAACCTGATCGTTCTGATATCTTACAATATCCCCTCGGTATCCTTGGCTTTTACAACCGTACGAATCTGTTCAAGAACAGGCTGCTGCAATGCTTTTTCCATTTCTTCATCCGTCTGTTCTCCAGCGTAAAAAGAAGAAAAAGCAAACGTATTCAATTTTTTTTGCATGAACTCCTGATCTTCCTGCAGTTTCTGTATCACATCCGTTTCTGACTCACAAGTACCGGAAAGCCCTGTTTCCCCTTTTTGCTCATTAATCAGTTTCACATAATAGTTCAGCATACTGCCATCTGGTTTTGTTGTACTGCTGTAATCAAGCTTCGGCGCCAGCATACAGGTCAGTCCGAGATGATTCTTTCATAAACAGAAGCAAAAGAGGGCCAGATGATATCACGGTTAACAGCTGTTGCTGTGTTGCCGTAAATCTCCTGCATCTGTGCTGTATTTTCCTCTGTCAGAACCGGAAAATTAGCAGCAATCAGATTCTGTGCATTTACGACCGGGTAAATCAGATAATCTCTTGTCTCGTAAAGCATTCCGGTCAGGATTCCAAGTCCCGTTTCATCCTCCATATAATCTCCGTTTACTGCAAAAACATAGGCATTTCCCGTACTTTTTCGCCAGATTGCAACGGGATGTTCCTGCACTTTTAAGGTACTGTCTTCCGGAATACCTTTCATATAAGCTTTCGTACCACCTGCCAGTTTAAACCACGGAAAAGTCAGTTCAAGATCCTGCATCTTTTTCTCTTCCTGTTTCTTCGCCTCATAAATGTTTTCTCCGCCAAGCATCAGATTCGCATACAAATCCATTCCCTTCACCGTTACCTGATCTGCTGTAATTTTTTTGATGCCAAGCAATTCCATGAATTTCTGATTCTTTTTTATCACAGAAACATCAGGCAGATTTGCAAATACAAGATGAATCCCATCGTTCTGTACATTTTTGCAGTTCCACGGTATCCTTTACGGTTGTCCAGTCTATATTTTCCGAATTCACAATCACCATTTCCGGCAGCCTGGTATCTTTTTTCTCCATTGCTTTCTCATATTTTGTTATCGATGAATAGACTGCTGACTCATATTTCATATACCGGCACCATTCCTGAACAACGGTACCGATAGAGTCGCTCTTTTCTGCTCCGATATAAACAATGGTTCCCTGCTGCCCTCTATGTTAATCTGATCGGAAGCATCCACTGCTCCAAATGCTCCGCTTCCATCCGCTAACGTTTCTTTATCCTTCGCATATGCATTTGTATCGTAATAGTTCAGCTTTTCTCTTGCCACATTCAATCCCTGGAATAAGAAAAGAACGATCGCCATAATGATTGTAATTGCTACAAAATTTCTACGCGAAACCATCTCTATTCTTCCTCGCTTCCTGCCTTTGGCGTTGGATTGTTATATCCGTAATCAATTGCAAAATTGTACGGACTGTTTACGTTCTGCTGTACACGATAACAAATAAAACTGTCTGTTTCATAATAGACTTCCATCTCGTCTGGATAAAGTTCTTTAAATTTCTGTGTCCAGTAATAAATATGGCACATCGTATACCACCGGTTTTCTGCAAAATACGGTTCAATTCCGCCTGCTGACGGAAGGGGTGCTTCTGCTCCCTCCACGGTTACTTCTTTGTGGTTGGTACTTCCCGCATAATCAATTGGAATTTTTTCCACAAAAAAATATACATTCTGTGTCGGCATAATGATCTCCGGATTTTTTCCAGATCCTGCAGTTCACGCAGAAAAGTAATGGTCTCATAATGGTAGCCGTAAAACTCCGTCATTCGAAGTTCATCATCGGCAGAGCAGATGGTCCAGGTGAAATTCCTGTTTTCTTTTAAAATATTGGTAACGCAGGCAATCGCTCCATTATCTTCCAGAGCGTCTACAACAATCGGCTTTCTCAGAAGACCATTTGATATCACAGCAGAAACCGCTATGACTAAAGTAAGGATAGATGCAACATTGCTGACCCATCTTTTCTTCCACCATCGTATCAGGAGATGTACGATGGCATCTGCTCCCAGCGTCCATGAAAAACAAACCGAATAGCAAAGGAAAATGCTGCAGCGGTTTGGATCCATCAATGCCGGCAAATGCAGCAGGGATGCACATTGCAGACAGCACATACAGAGCAGATAAAAGGCAGTGGAAAAAATCACTCCCGCAAAATCAATCTCCCGTAAAAGCACCATCAAACTTCCAAGCGCAGCCAAAAGCACAATACTTCCCAGGGTAATTTCCACAATATATGGTTTTACATTCATCACATTTACGCGAATGCTGCTTCGAACTGCTGCAAATTTTTCTTTTAAACGTTCCTTTAATGGCTTCTGCTGCTCCTTCGCTTGTTCTGCCAGTTTCTCTTCAGCCGCTTTTTTCAGCGCCTCGACCTGTGATGCACTGACTGTTGAGCCGCCATCCCTGTTTTCTGTCCCCTCACTTTCCGAATGGTGCTCAGCTCTGTATTTTCCACCAGAGAATCTGTCGCTTCCGTTTCATCATCCTTTCCTCCATTGATAACACTTAATCCCCAGTACAGGATCCCTGCAGTCCTTTTCCCATCGCAACACCCGCCGCCATGGGCAGTACAGAAAGCAGCACACTCAGGATTCCCGTTGCCATAATTCTGCGGAAATACTTCCACCGGGCAAACCGGAAACAAAAGCCGACTGCAACACCAATGCAAAACAGCCCGGCGATCATCGTGCTGTAAAGTGGATCGTCAGCGTAAGCGAAAATCCAATGGCAAACTGGATCAGATACCAACGGCAGTTTGATCCAGTTCTTTTTTCATTCTCTTCTGCCTTCTGCTCTTTTGCAAATTCCTGAAAAAAACGGATCGCCATGCAGACAGACGTCAGAATAAAGATCATACTGAATTCCTGCGGCAGCGCACCTTCAAATCTTGCATACGTATTCCGGTTAAAAATATCCATCACATAGAACAGCACGCCAAGATATGGAGTAAATCTTCCCTTGCACACCATTTTCAGCGCCACAACCATTGCCAGATATACAAAATATGTCTGCACTACGCCAAAGATCCGCAGCAAGACATACGTTTTGATCCCAAACACCATATGCAGATAATAAATCACGATGTGAAATCCATACGGGTACACACCTGCAACCCAGATGTTGTTCCGATCCAGCTCATTGATCCAGTAGTTGTGTACCGGGATATCACTGGCTTTATAACCGTAAGCTTCGATCATATTCGGCCCATAGACATACGTAATTGCCGCAATCGCGGCCCCCATCACAGCAAGCTCCAGCAGCACATTCAGCCATTGCTTTCTTTTTCCACGGAAAAACCGCCTGTAAATGGTCCCTCGCAGCTGCACAAGCGAAGTTTTCTTTCCACGTTCTCCACTCAGCAGACGCTCTACATTCTCCAGAACCCACTCGATCACACCTGGAATCTTACTTCTTCTTTTCCAGATCCACACCAGAAGAAACGGCCCCACGGTGCCTGCCGTCAGTGTCACACGATTGCTGATATGAAGAAACTGCAGCAGATATACCAGATAGATGATATAAAAATTTCCCGCAAAAAAATATCCGGTCAGCTGTTCCGCAGCAGAAAAACGGCGGAACCGCTTCCGGAGTACCAGCCATGGGAGGAACAAAGTTACAATGCCATATGCCGCGACAATTTCCAGAAACTGTAAAATTGTAAGCCATTTCATTGTCATAATCTCTGTTCCTCCTTTCTGCTTTTCTTTTTCTTCCTGCTTAACTGAAAATCCGGATCAGCTCCAGCGTCTCATTATCAATAATAATATCAGACTCTTTCAGTTCCTGCAAAACTTCGAAGAATTTCTCTTTTTCCCCCATTGTGAAATACAGTTTTAACCGGCAGGTATACGCTGCCAGCGCATTTCCGTGCTGCCGTGCCAGACGCATACACCACTTTCGGTTTCCGGAATTTTTTTAAATCCAGAAGTTTCAGGCACAGTCCCTCGTACCGGTCTGCCGTAATTCGTGCACCGTTTTTCTGGTACAGCGATTCGGCCGCTTCTTCCAGCATATTGACATACTTGGTCTGCTCCATTGTTGTAAAAATTTTCTGACTTAAAATTCGATTCATATAATCGATCAGCATTTCTTCACATTCTGTTTCCGTCTCTGTTTCCTGCTGCATCTGCGTGTACATTTTCTGCACATTGGACCGGAAATCGTTCAGCTCATCCCGCAATACCGAGGCCGCATAATGGGATGTCTCAGAATCTTCGCTGTTCAGTGCCATGGTAATGGATTCCAGGGATTTTTGCATATCTCCGCGGATCACATTCAGCATCAGCATACGCATATTCCGCTTGTCACTGACGGCAAGCGATTCTTCCAGCGGCGCCATGTTGCGCTCCCGCTCCTCGTCCGCTTTCAGATGTGTCTGCACACGTTCCTTGCTGAAAATAACATCTTCCAGATCGACCGCCTGGCGGAATACCGTCTTGTAAATCAGATAACTGCACAGAAAAAATGCCGGACCGACGACCGGGCAGAGAACCATGACGATAAAACGAATAAAAAATGCTCTCCGATTGTCGTACTGAATCTCCTCCCCCTGCTCTCTTTTCAGATCACACGCCGGAACATAAAGGAAAATTCCAACCAGCAGATACACAAGCGCAATCAGAGCATTCACGATCCACAGGATCACAAACGCCAGTGTTCCGTTTATGCTCATGCGGCCACCTCCCCATTTGCAATTGTACTCTCATATCCAGCTTCTGCAAAACGAGTAATAACACCCAGCGCATTCTTTTCCTCTGTATCCGAAAGCAATACATACAGGCCGCCATCCAGCATTCCGACGTAATCGGTCTGTCGCAGTTTCTTTCCGAGCACCTCTGCTGCTTCCAGATATTTTTCTTCTCCGCAGGTAATCTTTACCAGGGAACATTCTGTCAGTCCATTCCGCTTTGCCTCAAAAAACGCACTTACCAGCTGTGTAAATGCCTCTTTTTCCAAAATGCTGCTGTTGCCCAGATAACGGTGCTCCCGGAGTGCTTCCAGATAACGGTTTGCACGGACAACCGCATTCTGAATCAGATAGCTGATGACCGTCAGACGATTGGACTCGGCCAGGTTCATGCGGTCCCACGGAAGTCCCCACAGCATCAGAATGATCTGCATTTCATCCTCCGCATAAATGGCCTGCGCCATCAGCGGATAGCGCTCATCCATCGTCTTGTTGATGAATACGCGGCGTTCTTTCAGATCCGTATACATCGCTTCCATCTCCGGGTAGCGGATGGAATTTCCCAGCTTTCTGCCGTCGGCGAAGTAAAGGAAAAGAGACGCGCATACGACTGGTTGGCAACGGTGTAAACCGCCACATCCTCCGTATTCATCAGCTTGGAAATCGTCTGTGCTGCATAGAAAAGCACCTCATAGGCACCGTATTGATCCAGTGACGATGTAATTTCATAAATTTTTCCAAGACTGTCCTTCTGGTTGACAAGCTGCAGTTCAAAAATCTGTTTCATCCGCACATTGCTGTCGTTGATCTCAGTCATATCGCCAAGCTGTCCGTGCAGATAGCCGATCTCCTCCTGATCGTCCTTTTTGATATGATGAATCTGGTCACGCATGTAACCGACTACCATGCCCAGGATAAAAAGCTGCGCCATCCAGATATACGTACTGTAATCCATCAGCACTTCCAGACCGCTCTGGTTATACATCTGGCGGAAACAGTAGCCAGCCGTCGCCAGAAGCGCTGAGAAGATCGCCTGCTGCTGTCCATACACAATCGCAAACAAAAGCACATACAAAAGATACGCATCCAGCTTTGCAAAATACTGGCTGCCGACCGCACGGTTATGAATCATAAAGAACGGGATAAAACAGATCAGGTTTTCCAGATACGGAGCCAGCATGCGGAAAATCCGCACCAGCAGTCTCCAGACCCGGTTGCCCCATCCGGCGCCCGTATCTTCTCTCTGTAAAAAGGAACTGCTGTATTTCTTCATATACTCTACAACAGCTTTTACGCCTTCTTCGTATGGGACAAAAATTTTTCCGTCAAATTCTTTCCTGTACCGTCTGCCATCCAGCACCAGGCGATAGCCCTCTCCGACGGTATCATCCCGAATCGTCGTTCCGTCTCCCGCATTCTGCTGAATCAGCTCTGCCAGTTTCATCTGACTGATGACCTCGCCGGAAGAAATGTGATACAGCGGATATTTCGGATGCTCTGCCATCATCACGCGGTACGCAAACTCCACCGCATCGCTCTGATAAATCATGGAAAAAACATTTCGGCTGTTTGCTGCAATCTGATTGGTTTTCAGCATTTCCAGCATCATCTGGAAACATGGGTTATTGTCGGCCTTTCCTTTCCGTGGAATATCATACATATGATCGAAGCGCAGAACCGCGTGTCCATCTCTCTGGTGTCACGATAGCTTTTGCAGATATTTTCTCCCTGCAAAATCGCCATTGCCTGAAAGCTTTTGGACGATGCCGGTTCCGTTTCGTGGATATCGCTGCTGTAAGACCGGCCATAAACAACTTCGGAAGACAGGTACACAAAACGACCATTTTGTTTAAATGCATACGCCGAAAGAAGGTTCGTCAGATCTGCGGTGTAACGGACCGACTCTCTTCTGGCATCACTCCAGTCATAGTTGGTATCGTAAGCTCCGAGAAAAATAACAAGATCCGGGTTTACATTGGTAAAAATTTCCCGCACGCTCTCGCTGTCGTAGGGAAATTATACCGTTCGAGACGCGGCGGTACTTTCCTCTTCCATCCCGCTTTCCGGTCAGCAGATATGTCTTATGTCCGTCTTTTCCATTTGGTGATCAGAGCATCCATCAGTCTGCTCTCGCCGCCGACTAAAAATACTATCATACGCTACCTCGCCGTTTTCGTAGATTTTTCAAACACGCTCCAGGATACCATAGTTTCGGAATGTTTCCAGCACTGCGTTTACGTCCTCCTGCACTTCCTCCGCCGGCATATCGTAAGCTTTTCCGAGCCGTTTTGCAATCTCTTTTGCAGATACGGCATCGCCGGTCTGCTCGTAAATAAAAGCTGCTGTTTCACTCAGTGTGAGTACCTGATTCATCTTTTCCGCCGTCGCCCCATATGGAATCAGAACATATTCGTCTGCAATCTGTCTGAGTACAAAATCACCTTTTCTGGTCATTTTTATCTCCATTCTTCTGCGTCTTGCTTTTCTTTCTTACCTCAGAGAAAAACAAGGATACTAATAGTTCTATTATAGCCCTACCCAATTGCATTGTAAACTTTATTTTGCTTTTTATTGATATCTGTAATAAAGTTTTATTTCTCTGCACTTTCTTTTTCCATTTTGTGATATACTAAAACATATTTGAAAAAATCTTTTCCCCAAAGGAGTATCTTATGCAGCCGCTTGATGCCGTTTATTTACAGATTTTAAAAAATTTATGCACGGATTTGTCCGAACCGGTCCCGCTTGATGGTGTGGATCCGTCCGCCTTATACCGTCTGGCCGAAAAACACTGTTCGCTTCCGTTTCTTCTGCCATATTTTGAACAGCAGCCGCAGTTTTCTGCTCTCAAACAGCAGACGAAGCAGATGCTGCTCTCCTATTATCAGCTGGAACATTTTACACGCCTTACTTTTTCGCTCCTCCTTGCGGAGAAGATTCCCTGCTTTCTCTTAAAGGGCATCAGTCTCGCCGCCAATTATCCCATTCCCGAATATCGGAAGCTGGGAGATCTGGATCTTTATATTCCCGAAAAAGATGCTTTTTCCCGTGCCTGCCGGATTCTTAACGCTCATGGCTACACGGAGGAGCCGGAGGAGAGCGATCACCATGTCACCTACCGCTTCACTTTTCCCGAGACTGGCCGCTCCTTTACGCTGGAACTCCATTACCGCATCGTCGGTATTTATCAGTTTTCCCGGGCCAATGAACTGGTGGACGAAATTTTTTCCGCCAGTCATCTGAAACCATCTTTCGTGGAACTCTACGGTCAGACCTATCCGGTACTGCCGCCAACGGAAAATGTGTTTTACATGCTGCATCACATGCTCAAGCATTACCTCTACAGCGGTTTTGGCAGCCGTCTGCTCTGCGATTTCACTCTGTATCTGGAACGTTATGCCTCCGAGGTTAATTTTGAAAAAATCCACTTCTGGTGCCGGGAATCGAAAATTTTTCATCTTTATGAGCTGATTCTGGAATCCTGCCGTATTTATTTCGGTCTTTCTGCCTCCATTGATCCGCAGGTTCACTGCTCTGCCTCTGACTGTGCCATTTTTCTGGAAAAAATTCTCGCAGACGGCGATTTCGGCAGTGATACACAGAGAAAAATTGTCAGCAGCGGTTCCTACCAGCACACCGGTATCCATGCCTGGTTCCACGAAGGCCATATTCAGATGAAGCTGCGGTTCCCAAAGCTTCATAAATGCGTACTTCTCTGGCCGGTTCTCTGGGTCATCACATTTTTCTGTTTCCTGTCCAACACCTACCGTATCCGCCACACGACACTGCGGCAGACGCTGGCAGACTTCCGGGCCGATAACCGGAAGACCAAGCTGTTAAAAATCTTCGACAACAACGATTTGCAATAAAACGAAAACGAGTAAGCGAACGTCTCCCCTGTTCACTTACTCGTTTTTCTGTTCTGTCAATCTATGGGAATGCGTCTTCCCTCTGCTATCCCCTTGCAAAGGTTCCACGCCTGTTTTTAATAAAAATGCTGATATCCGATCTGAATTCCGCTGCCGTAGCCGCTGTTGAAATACAGCATCCGCCAACCGGGCTCTCACCTGCAAGTGCAGCCTGTGCAGCTGCGTAACAGTCACTTCTCGCTCCGCGTGCGAGCACACTCTGGAAAGTTCCGGTCGCAACCGGTGTAAACTGTCCACTCTGATAAATAACGCCGGAAACACTGTTCGGGAAGGAACCGCTGTTGACACGGTTTACTACAACCGCTCCGACTGCCACCATTCCTGTGTAGCTCTCGCCGCCTGCCTCGCACTCGATCAGTGCTGCAAGCATTGCCACATCATTGCTGTCTGCGGAAATTACCGATGCACTGCCTGCTGTGGAGGCTGCTGCTGCGCTGCTTGCCGCACAGGCCTGTGATGCCTGGTATTCCTCCATGGAAACAGCACCTTTTAACTCCTCTGAAAGTGTCACATAGTCTCCATGAACGTATGCGCTGCTTCCGCTGTACTGGATCTGATACCAGTCAGCCTCTTCGCCGAATATGCTGACTTCACCATTCTGTGTCAGTGTTCCAACCTGCGCGGAATCTGTGGATGCTGCCTCACGGACACGAAGGCTGTCCGCCTGAACAACTCCGGTGATACCGCACATATTGCGGTAATGTGCTTTTGCCTCTTCCCCAAATACCAGATATTCATTCTTTATGTAGCCTTCTACACCATTGGAAGAGATCTTGCTCCACTCGTCTCCTTTTTCTGTTACAGTAACCGCATAGCCCGGCATCAGAACTCCGACGATCTCGAATCTGCGTTTGCCTCGCTGCGGATGTTGACATATCCTTCTACGTTTGCTGCAGCCATTGTGCTCCAGTCTGTTTTATTTAAAATGGTTTCTTCCTTTGTCTCTGCTTTTACGGGTGCAGCATGATGACAGTCAGTGTGAGCACGCTCCCCAGGATGCCCGGCACATAACTTTTTTTGAATGTCATACTTACCTCCTGAACAATTATTACGTTTTTGTTACATCTTGTTACAAACCGATTCTACCAGTGTTACATCTTTTTGTCAACTGGAACATTTCGACAACATTCCTGTCTTTTCCCATCGTTTTTTTCATAGAACCCACAATTTTTCACCACTTTTCCGCTTTTTTGACGAATTGGATCGGTTTTATTCCCACTTTTTCTTCTGCATGCGGCCTGCCTGGAATACTTTTCCGTGTCTTGTTTCCTTCTTTTTATTTTGCTTTTGTTTCACATTCTGCCCT
>ENA-OQCS01000088-OQCS01000088.1-human-gut-metagenome-genome-assembly--contig:-NODE-88-length-41586-cov-3.535276_pt1 | contig 41586 bp, 49 predicted proteins | sample MGYA00242757_ERZ504575 | MGnify/ENA primary metagenome ERZ504575 (study PRJEB26092, sample SAMD00036297) | human gut metagenome | host: Homo sapiens | study: EMG produced TPA metagenomics assembly of... | reverse complement strand
TTTGTTTTCGATAATTTCCGCAATGATTTTCTTAATATCTGTACTTACATATGACATTGTATTACATCCCCTTCTCGTTGTGTATTTCTTTGTTTCTACCTAGAGTGTAATACAATATAATACTTATTGTCAATATATAATTTATTTTCTATTTATTATATACATTTTATGCAAATGTATTATAATGTGAACAGTAATACTTTATATGGGAGGTTGTTTATGGAATTAAATAATACGATTGCAACGCCACTATACAAACAATTAGAAGAAAAGCTTCAGCATGAGATCGAGACAGGCGAACGCCCTGCCGGAAGCCGCCTCCCCACAGAAAACGAACTAAGCGAAACTTACCATGTAAGCAGAGTTACTGTTCGGAAAGCGCTTGCCGGATTATCCGAATTAGGATATCTCGACCGCAAATCAGGAAAAGGAACTTTTGTCGCAGAAAAGAAGCTCCACCGCAGTATAACGGAAGTCATCAGCTTTACTGATATGTGCCGTATGATGAACGCCACTGCCGGAGCAAAAACGATCAAAATCGCATTAGAAGAGCCTTCCGAACGTGAAATAAAAGAAATGTCTTTAAAACCCGGAGAGAAAATACTTGTATTGGAAAGAATCAGATATATGGATGATGAGCCGGTAATTATCGAACTCAACAAATTTCCCGAATCATTTTCCTTCCTGTTCGGCGAAGACTTAAACGATACTTCTTTGTTTGAAGTTCTGAAAAAACATAATATTATTTTAGATCACTCACGAAAAACTTTAGATATCATCTTCGCTTCTCCTCAGGAAGCAAAGGCGCTTAATATTAATAAAGGTTATCCGCTTCTTCGGATCAAAAGCACGATCCACGATGTTGAGAACACGATTACAAACTTATGTCAGCAGTTATGTATCGGTGATAAATTTACTTTTATTGTCTGACTTTACATTTGGACATTTAATTATGCTCCCCATTAAACAGTTCTTATCATAAAAATCTGTTTGATGAGGAGCATTTTTTAACTTATGTCTGATTTCTATTTACACTTTACACTTGGACTTCCGCATCTGTACACTATGCTTACACTCTATGACTGTACTTACGTTCTGTCCCAACATTTCTTTTTATCTTCTTCCGTAATCGGACGGATCACCTTACATGGATTTCCTACAGCCACGCTGTCCGAAGGAATATCTTTCACGACTACGCTTCCTGCGCCGATCACTACGTTGCTTCCTATCGTTACTCCGGGCATCACCTGTACACCTGCGCCAAACCATACGTTATTTCCTACTTTAATTGGATATGCATATTCCAGACCCCGATTCCTCCTCTCGAAATCAATCGGATGTCCCGATGTATGGAATCCGCAATTCGGAGCAACGAACACATTATCCCCGAAAGCAACTCCGCCTGCATCAAGCACAACCAATCCATGATTTGCATAAAAGTTTTCACCTGCCGATATACAATATCCGTAATCGCACCAAAAGTCAGGTTCAATGTGAATTTTTTCTCCCGTTTTTCCCAGGATCTTTTTTATTAACCGACTTCTTTTTTCCGTCTCTTTTATCGGCAGATGATTATATTCCTGACATAACGCCTTACACTCTATTCTTTCCCTTTCCAATTCAGAGTCATAATTTGCATCATATAGTTTTTGAGACTGCATTTTTTCTTTTTCCGTCATTACCTTCTTCTCCTTCCCATCGCTGTAAAAATTATAGCTGTTTTTATATTCGATGTCTATCGCCCCTGTGAAAAATAGGGTGAATATTTTTCTCTATATCTCCTCTATGTAGATATTGATCGCAAGATGTATAAACGTATGATATTCCCGCAGATCGACGCCGGTAATCTCTTCAATTTTATTGATTCGATATAAAAACGAATTACGATGGATATGCAGTTATTTAATGGCCTTTCATTTTCACAATGTAATCACTTTAGCATCAATCTCCTTTTGAAAAGTAACATCATGCTCCACGAGAAGCATTGCAGGAGAAAACTGCCTGATCAGCTGCTCGATCTGGATTCTTGAATACACATCGATATAGTTTAACGGTTCATCCCATACATATAAATGCGCCGGTTCACAAAGACTTTGGCAATCAATACTTCTTCTTCTGCCCTGCCGAAAAATCTTTCATATCCTTTTCAAACTGCACACGTTCAAAATCCATTTTCCTCAATATCGCTTTAAACAGACTTCATCTATTTTATGAACCTTAGCAAACTCGGTCAATGTTCCTTTTAAATGTGACGTATCCTGCGGAACATAAGAAATGACAAGTCCTGATCCACTCGTAACAGTTCCGGTATGTTCGATCGGATATTTTAAAAGCAATTTCAATAAACTGCTTTTTCCGCTTCCGTTTTTTCCTTGAATAAGAATACGCTCACCCCGGCATATCTGAAATGTAACCGCATCACACACTTGATTTCCTTCATAAATAACCGCTACATCAGAAAAAGATACCAGTTTTTCACTATGATACATAAGCGGAGTTATTTTCAACATTTCTGCATATTCTGCATTATTAAGCAGTTTTGATTTTTCTTCGGCTGCTCTTTCTTTTCTTGCCTCGGCATTTTTAGATCTTTTCATCATCTTTGCCGCTTTATGCCCTACATACCCTTTATCCGCCGCGCCTCTCTTTGACGACTCCACCTTATCAGACCATACTTTTGCCTGCCTTGCAGATTCTTTCATCCGACGAATATCTTTCTTCAAACTTTCATTTCTGTTTATCTCAAAATTCTGCCTCTTCTTAAAGTTCTCCATCCAAGAAGAAAAATTTCCGCTTTGTATTTCTATATTTGATCTGTTTAATGACAAAATGTGATCCACACACTCGTCCAGAAGATAACGGTCATGTGAAACAAGGATAAATCCCCTTTTCCTTTTCAGATAATCTGCCATCTGTCTGCGCCCTTCCACATCTAAATGATTTGTAGGTTCATCGATCAACAGAAAATGCTCTTCTTTTAAAAAGAGCGCCGCAAGAAGCGCCTTCGTCTGCTCCCCGTTTGACATTGTTTCAAACGGCCTCCATAACACTTCAGACTCTATTCCAAGGTAGGACAGTTCTCTTATTAATTCCCATTGCCGGGCATTCGGACATACTTGACGCAAAATATCTTCTGTCATCTGCGTTTTATCCGAAACAGGAAATGGAAAATAATCAAACGTAACAGCGCCTGTTATTTTTCCTCTATACTCATACTCTCCAAGAAGAAGTTTCAGCAAAGTTGTTTTTCCTCTTCCGTTTCTTCCTACAAGTCCGAGTTTCCATTCTGTATCAATCTGAAAACTCACATTTTCAAAAACAGGATCAAAACTTGAAGGATATGAAAACGTAATATTTTCAACACGGATCATCGACATAATAAATTCCTCCTCCGTTTTACAATCTATCTGCCGCACAGAATCACCGGAAGCGGCCGGCAAGATCCCGGACAGGTCCGGACTTTGTCTTGTCGACATCAAAAAGGCTTTTTTGCATACGCAAAAGCCTCTCATCACCATGTTCAGATACATTGACGCAAAATATCCGTCAATTCATATAACAAATACGGTGGAAGATAATCTAATTTAAGCGTACACAAAAGGAGCTGACTCTTGCAGCAACCAATCACAATTTTGCGTTTTACTTAAAATAAATTATCTGTTAATCATTTTCCCACCTTACGCAATAGCGCCCTCTCTGTTTATTAACTAGAGTTTAAACACAATCATTTACTTTGTCAAGTCACAGATCACTCAAAGCGCAGACCACTGCCGAATAAAAATACTTGTCGGGCCATCCGCACCGCCGATAATCGATACTGCCTGTTCTGTACAGTATTTCGACTAAAACTCCAACTATCTGCGTTCAAAAGGAAATTTGTAACCACGGATCAACAGCTCGTTATAAACAATGTTTTCCATAATATGAGTAGACTCCTGCTGTCTGAAATTCAAACGAGCATTTCTCAGCCCCAGATCAGCAAAGTAGTATTTCAGATTTGCACCGATATACTTCTACCCTTAATATCGTATCGACTTGCCTTGGAAATCAAAAAGGCATCTGCTAAATAGTCGATATGATTAGAGATTGTTTTATTGGAATAAATCATCTGCGCTCACCGGCAAAGGTATTAGCAATCTTTGAGGGATTCATCGGTGCTCCGATTGCAGATGCAAGCACAATGTGCATTCACACATTTTTATGTAATGCAATTAAATAATCTCACAAACTCCAGCCAGTACAGGTCTGACAATCAATGGATCGCAAGCCCTGCCTGTGTATAATGACATTTCTCGCGAAGCGCCTTAATCACTGCTCCTGTAACATGTTGACTCATCTATTCGTACCTCCTATAGTCACATCATACGCCACAGGAAAATTTTTCTACTTACGAAAAGTAGAATAATTTTTACGGTTACTAATGTGTAAATCATCCCCGGTACAGACTAAATCTTATACTCCCGGTAATGTTCCCATTGCCAAATCTGCATCTTTATTTTCCGATCTTAAATACTTAAGTCTTCTCCGTTTGATTCGATTACTTTTTTGTACCAATAGAAAGATTTTTTCTATATCGTTTCAGAGTTCCTTCTCCGGCATCGTTTCTATCTACATAGATAAATCCATAGCGTTTAGACATCTGACCTGAACCGTTTGATACAAGATCTATCGGTCCCCACCACGCATATCCGAATAAATCCACTCCGTTTCTAATCGCCTTTTTCATAGAAATAATATGATCTCTTAAAAATTCCATTCGGTATGTATCATCAACTGTCCCGTCAACTAATTCTTCTTTTACGCCAAGACCATTCTCAGCAATGAAAATCGGAACCTGATATCTGCTATAAAGATCTTCTAATGCCAGGAACAGTCCATCCGGATCTATCGACCAGCCGGATGGCGTTATTTTCAGGTATGGGTTCGTTTTTCCTGTATTGACGATATTATCATCTCCTCTATATGATGTATCGCCTTCTACTTCCTTATCCGATTTATTTGTCTCTTTTTGGACGGATTCCACATAATCCTTCGATGCAATTCGTGAACGATAATAAGTAAAGCTCAAGAAATCCACAGGATATTTTGCAATGAGTTCCATATCCTCATCCGTATATTCAATGTTAATATCATTATCTTTAAAATACTCCCATGCATATCCCGGATACTTTCCACGCACCTGGACATCCGAGAAAAAGTAACCTCTTTGCTTTTCTCTGCATACTACCAGAGAATCCTTTGGATCACAACTCATCGGATATATTGTCTTATATTCAATCACAGATCCCACTTTTGCCTGTGGATCGATTTCATGAATTGCTTTGACAGCCAGAGCACTTGCTACGAATTGATAATGTGACGCCTGATAAACATCCTGAAGTGTATCGTTCAATGGGTCGATTCCTGCAGTCATCCACTCCATTTTATGTATATTGTTTCCGATTTCATTAAATGTTAGCCAATACTTAACTACACCTTTCCACCGCTTTACCATAGCTTTAACAAAACGTACATAAAAATCAATCATCCGGCGATCCTTCCATCCGCCATATTTGTCAGCCAGATTCAGCGGCATTTCGTAATGAGAATCGTAATCATAATTTCCATTCCGTTTTTCTTCAATTCATAGAACATCTTGTCATAAAATTCCATTCCTTTTTCATTTGGCTGGTCTTCCTCCCCTGTAGGAAACAGCCTCGTCCACGCTATACTTGTACGATATACTTTGAATCCCATTTCCCCAAACTCGGCAATATCTTCTTTATAATGATGATAAAAATCAATACCTTCATGAGTCGGATAAAATTTAGCATTGCGATCCGGATATCCAAATACACCATGTGGCTGAACATCCGCAACCGATGGCAATTTTCCATTTTCAAGATATGCTCCCTCATACTGATTTGCCGCAGTAGCCCCTCCCCATAAAAAATCTTCCGGAAAACTATCCATAACTTTTCTGTCTTTACTGAATTTCTGCATAATCTAAATCTCCTTTTCTTCTTGTTTTATTTTTATTTCCTATACAGAATAGGATGCAACTATTGTTTTCCCCTGATCTGCATAGCCTTCTTTTTTTACAGCTATCTTTTTATCGGCTGAAGGGAACAGTATCATAGTTGTCAGATCTATCCCCTTATTCTTCATGTCATAAGAATCCACTCTTATGATCCGCTCTCCGACATGAACTTTCTGCCCTTGCTTTACAAAACTCCGAAATCCTTTTCCTTTTAATTTCACAGTATCAATTCCTATATGAATTAAAAATGTCCATTCCGTCTTCACTTGTAACGGCAAAAGCATGAAGCGTCGGATACAACATAGACACTGTTCCATCACAGGGAGATACGATATAATCATCTGACGGAACAATCGCTACACCGTCTCCCATCATTTTTTTCGCAAACGCTTCGTCTTTTACTTTTTCAATGGGGATAATCTGTCCACTGACAACGGCTGCAATATTTCCTGGTGAAACAGATTTTCTTTTTCCAAATCCTAACATATCACTTTGTTTCCTTTCCGTTAAATAAAACAAATGTAACAATAAATGATACAAGAAACGAAACGATTACACCTGCTATAATTGCAGCAATCGTTTTTTCAAAAATGACAACGCCCAATATACTTGAATATCCCATGCTAAACGCTTTTGCACCCATAAACCCTGCAACTGATCCACCGATAAAACCACCAAGTACAAGTCCGATCATGGGCTTACGAAGTCTCAAATTCACACCATATAAAGCAGGCTCTGAAACTCCTGATACAATCGCACCTATCCCTGCGGACAATGCTGCCATACGCATATCTTTATCTTTTGTTCTGGCAGCTACTGCAAAACATGCGCCGCCTTCTGAAATATTATGCAAAATCCATCCCGGGCGGAATACATTATCACTTCCTACCCTCGTCAGAAGTTCTGTCATCGGTGCAACCATCAACATATTAACTCCCATCATTACCAAAAACGGATGCGTTGCCGCAATAATTCCAGGCGCAAATCCTCCCACATGAGCTGTATAAATACGATTGCTTTTACAATCCATGATCCAACAACAGCGCCTGCAGGACCAAGTACGAGAACTGTCAACGGATATCCGATCAGGAAAACACATAAAGGTGCAAATACAGACCGCAACATTCCCGGTATGATTTTATAAAATAATTTTTCAAGATAGGCTACCAGTATTGCCGAGAAAATTCCCGGAAGCAACGTACTTCCGTATGTCGTTAAATAAACCGGAAGTTTCATCATTGTCACTGCTTCTCCGGCTTCCATCATAGCGATAAAATTCGGGTATAAAAGCGCCGCTGCCATAGCGATTGAAAAAGCGGGGTTTGCTTTCAATACTTTTGATGTTCCATAAGCTACCAGAATCGGCATAAAATAAAACGGAGCCTGCGACATAAAATCAAACAACTGATATGTAGAACTCTCCGCAGCAGCCGGCGCAAAGTAGCTGACCAGAGAAAGCACAACTCTTAACATTCCGGCTCCGTAAACAACAGTAATAAACGGAGTCATTGCCTGTCCCATAAACAAGATCACTTTGCTGAAATAATATTTAAAGTTCTTCTTTTCACTGCTTTGCACTAAATCTTCATCGAGATTTTCATCAATAGCATCCTCTGTTTCTACAGAATAATTTTTTACGATATTATCGTAAACATTAAATAAATGCTCTCCCAATATAATCTGATATTGTCCATTCCCATATACTACTCCAAGGACTCCCGGCAGTTTTTTATTTCACTATCTTCCGCTATATTTCTATCATGCAAATAAAACCTCAATCGCGTCACACAATGCGTAACTGTTTTTACATTTTTTACTCCGCCGATATTGTCCATAATTTTTGCAGATAAATCCTGATAATCAATTTTTGACATAGCACATCCTCCATTCAATTCAATGTAGTTTCATATAATCGTACAACATGTAACATAAGATAAATGCAGTCCCCGTCTGTACATCGGTAATTAAATTTTTCCATAATATAATCTGCGATTTTCTTCACACACTCTATAACATTTTTATATTCTGATTTAATCTGAGTAAAAATGAAATCCATCCCTGCAACTTCCGGTACATTCTGCTTTGACAAAACAGTTTTAAACAAAAATTTTAGATGAATAACAAATCTCGAATAAGCAATGGTATCTTCATGTAAAGAGACATTCAGATAGTCTTCTACAATTTTTACAATATCCGAAACAGCCTTCATGATAATCATCATCTGATGATTCGACTTGTTCTCTGTTGCCGTAATCAAATGAAACGCTATAGCCGTTGCTTCGTCTTTTGGAAAAAGAATCTGAAATCTTTCATTAATCATTTGGACGGCAATTTCACCAATATGATATTCTTCTTTATAAAAACGCTTTACTTCCTCATTCACCAGTTTGGGTACGTGATTTCCCTGCCGGTATTGGATTAATGCAAAGTTAATATGATCCGACAGACTCATTAACAAATTTACATTAAATTTAACGTTCAACTTTTCCTGAGCATAATCAATAATTTTTTGCGAAGTTTCAATAACTTCAAATTGTATTTCCTCAAACAACGTAAGCACACCGCTGTCAACTTTGTCCAACAGCACATATGTCTTCATGATCTCAGATCTGTGAACCGCTTCATTCTTACGTTTACGAAACCCGACTCCTTCCCTATGGCAACTACTTCCCGACCACGAAAATCTTTCGCTATCACAATATTATTATTAACAATCTTATCCACAATCAAAATTTGCCCTGTATCTTCTTTCACTATCACACCTCCTCCCTAAAACAACAAAAAAGACAAACTCTATAAATGACTGCTCACTCTTACAGTCATATTATAGAATTTGCCTTAATAACCAAGATTAAGTAACAAGCCTATGATTCCCTGTTTCGTATTTATTTTACAAAAAGAATACTACAAATCAATCTTTTCGTCAACACTTTTTTGTATTTTGAGCATTTTTTATATATTTTTTTCAACTTCTTTGTGCAAATCTACTATTCCGAAGGAAACGCCGTTTCCGGTGTTCCTCTTTCTTATTTTACTTTGACTACTTCTCGGACATGTTGCCATAACCTCCAAACCAGTTAAGTCACCTATTTTTTCAGTTACATAGGTTTTAACAACATCATACACCACCCCTCATTAGGTTCATCATCCAACAGATTATTTGCTGCCTGGGGATTTTGCAAAGTTTCTGCTATATATACTATTTTTTCCTCCAAATCCCGGTAAAATAGTAGCAAAATATCTTAACTCATAATTTGTATTAGCCATTTATTTTTCTCCGAAGATTTGCAAACACTTCTTCGTGTGTATATCTTTTGTCATTCTCTGCAGAAAACCTGTCTTCTGATAATTCAAACCATAGAATTGGCTTGTCCCTCTGGTATCAGAAGTATTATAAAAATCAATCGTCTCTTTTCCCAAAAGTGTGAATGCACTTTTCCTTTATTTTGTTATCTCGATTTTATTTCATTTTGTTTTCGTAATCTTGAAGTTCATGAAATATGTCATCTATGAACACCGTATTTTCTTCGATTCTATAGAGCATAAAATATCGATGTCTTAAAAAATTAATTCTATGATAACCTAACGCTCTAAGTCTTTGGTTCTCACATAAAGACAAACTTCCTGCAACATTTTTCAAACAATTTAATGTATCTCCAAAATCGTCAAGAATATTTCCGGCTGCTGGTTCATTTTTCTTTTCAAAGAGAAGATATTGAAGAAATCTATCCAAATCTTCTTCTGCATCTGATGTAACCACAACCTTATAATCCATATTTTCCTCTCAGTTCTGAAACAACCACTTCCGCTGATTTGTGATTTCCCTTTGCTGCTGACTCTCTGGATTTCTCCAGTTTTTCTAAAATCTCCTCTTCCGTCATAGGACTATATGGACTTCGTACGATTCTTTTAATTTCAAATGGAAAACCATTATTTGCTACAGCTTGCGTTAAAAACATCCGAATTGCTGTAGTTGTATCTGTCCCAAGATCTTTAAAAAGCTGATCGGATTTCATTTTTAACTCATCATCGACTCGAATTTGTATTGTACTTGACATATTTCACACCTCCGTTTTTCTTTATTATAATGCCTAATCATTTCTAATTCAATACATTTGTAATGATATGACATTTATATTGGTTTTTATATCATATTTTAGGGGGTAAATAGTAACCCGAGAATCCCACTTTGTAAATGAACGTCCTGTTTTGATTAGATAATTTTGAAAGTCAGCGTAGCTTCGTCTAATACGACATCCCCGGTCAACTTTGCCTTACGATACCTATACGATTGAGGAATTGCGCTGCGATTCCAATAAGGGAATGACGCTGATTCCTGCTTTTGATGTGGTAGTTTCAAGAAATAAGACCGTGATTGACTTAGGTACGCTGACAGATGAATACGAACCAGAAATCACTATCCATACGACTGCTGCCGATAAAGCAACAGGTGAAAAATCAATCGTCGCTGGTAAAAGTGTGACTATTGTTGATACTGTTACTTTAGACGGTCTGAAAAAAGGTACAAATGACTGCCTATCGTGATTTTGGACGGAAGCAGAAACGAGAAGTATCGCTTGAATACTTAATATCCGAAACACCGCTTAAACCGTTCACAACGGATACCTATTTTGAGCAGTACAACCAACCGACCTTCTTTGCTGTAAAAGGGCAAGAGATTGTTGTCGCAAGTAAGCGGTTAGCCGACGCACTATTGAAATTGACCGAATAAAGACGCAATGTTTTGTTCCTGTACTTTTTCTTCGGTTATACCGACGCTCAAATCGGAAAAGAGTATGGGCGAAACAGAAGTACAGCAAATTACTGGAAATTAGCGGCACTAAAACAGCTGCGAAAAGAAATGGAGAGATTAGAACATGAGGAACAAGAAGCTGATCCCCTTTGAAGTCATTGAAAAGGCAGTCGCCGGAGAACCGGAAGCGATTGAATTTGTTTTACAACATTACAGTCCACGCATTAAATATCTGTCCAAATATCGAGGATATATTAACGACGATATTCAAGACCGTTTGAAAACACAGCTTATCAAAGCTATTCTGCAATTCCGTTTTGACAGGTAGTGAGTAGCAAAGTCAGAGAAAGCCGTCAAGGATAAACTTCACGCTTCGCGTCCTTGACGGCTTTCTCTGACTTTGCTTTGGGGCAGACAAGAGCGCAATCGGATAGACCGCTTGCGCTCTCTATGAATTATTAATTTTCTGAACGGATTATCATTTCTGTATTTTCGTTTCCTTTCGCTTCCGTTCCGATAGTTCATGGAGAGAGAAAGAATTAAGAGGGACGGAAAGGAATGGAATGGGTAATTGATTAAATCTGTAATTATTTTATCTTTACTTTATATATCTTTATTTAAATGCCATTAGCATCAATGTCTTTACAGAACCTGATAGTTCTTTCGCAGAAATTGTTCCCAATACCGGACTCTGTATCAGACTTGAATTTATCACATCTGATTTATCAACTTCTTTAATCATCCTGATTGATAATTCTTTTGTAATCCATTCATCCTCATATTGATTATCAAAATAAGTCGGAGGATGATAAATCGCTTTCTCCATATTTCCTAAATATATTTTTAACATAACGACCTCTTATTTAATCTTTGTAAGTCTCCAAATTACATATGCGCCTTTATAAACAAGCAAAACTAATATTCCAAACTATTTGCATTCAAAAGAAAATATTTCATTCCCATAATGACAAATCCTCATCATTCTCCAAGGTTTCTTACTTCCATTTACAATGACAACCTTCTTAAAAGAATCCGGGATATTACGCAAAGAATTGAACTCCTGAGTCTGCTTTTCTTCCGAGGTCATGTCGTATGCAACCTGAATATAATATCTTTGACTGCTTTGATTTACTACAAAATCAACCTCCAACTGCTTGCGAACACGCTTACCTTCTTTATTCCTGTCAAATACTTCCACAACACCCACATCAACATTATAGCCACGGATCAACAACTCATTATAAACAATATTCTCCATGATGTGAGTAGGCTCCTGCTGTCTGAAATTCAGTCGGGCATTTCTCAATCCCAGATCAGTAAAGTAATATTTCAAATTAGCGCCAATATGCTTTCTGCCTTTAATATCATAACGCTAGCCTTAGAAATCAAAAAGGCTTCTGCCAGATAATCTATGTGGTTGGAGATTGTTTTGTTGGTATAGCTCATCTGACGTTCACTGGAAAATGTGTTGGCAATTTTCGTTGGATTAGTAGGTGCGCCAATTGCGGAAGCAAGCACATCAACCAAAATACCGATCTCGTCCACATTCTGAATCTTGTTTCGCTCTATAACGTCCTTCAGATATACATTAGCAAAGATGTTCTTTAGATAGTCTGCTTTCTGTCGTTCGCTCTGAAGACCTACGACCTGCGGCAGTCCACCATAAGTCATGTAATCGTCCCATGCATCGTCATAGTCTCCATTATAAACAGAATAAAACTCTGCAAAAGAGAGGGGATAGATTCTGATTTCATCACCTCTACCACGAAACTCAGTCACAATATCGCTGGAAAGGAACTTTGAGTTACTTCCAGTAACATACACATCAATATTGCTCATACGTAGCAGACTATTCAACACTTCCTCAAATCGTGGCATAAACTGTACTTCATCCAGAAGAAGATAATACTTCTTACTATCCTTCATAGCATCTTTAATGAACTTATAGCACACCTTGGGATCTCTCAATTCTTCATTTTCGATACCGTCCAATGCAATTTCAATAATGTGATCTGTATCAACACCATTTTCCAGTAAATATCTCTTAAATATGGTAAACAATAAAAATGATTTTCCGCATCTACGAATCCCAGTAATTACCTTTATCATTCCGTTATCTTTTCGCTCTATCAACTGTTGTAAGTAAGCATCTCTTTTAATTTCCATTATCTAATTCCTCATTTTTATGCATTTGCACAATTTTTAGTAATGAAATTCTACCACAGAAAAAACAGATTTTCAATATCTACTCCTATTTTATGTTCATCGACACGCTTTTATGTAATTCTATTGAATAATTTCCTGCAGAATTTTTCCACTAAAATTTCACTATTTTTCACTATTTTTCATTACTTCATTGCCTTCGCCAGATTATAATCTATATATTCCTCTTATTATATGAATTGTAAAACATTAATTCTCCATACTTCTTACCATCATTTTTTTCTGCAATTACTTGTGGAACCAATTTCCCATTTTCTCCGTTTTTGATATAAACAGCTATAATATAAGAACTTCTATCATATGTATAATTTTCTTTATCCTTACTTGTTTGAACCAAATGATAACGGTATACTCCGCCATGCTGGAACTGCAATGAAATCATCTTTTCCGCATTATTACCATCCAGTACAAAAACATGTCTGTCGTTATCAGAATCTCCCGGCATAGGAATGCCTATGTCTAATGCACGAAATTCATAAGTTCCAGTAAGATCAATTCCTTTTTCATTGCTATTTTCTTCAAAATTTTGCTTAACTGTTAACGGAACCTCTACTACATTTGATGCAGCTAAAACTTTATCAGCAGGAAAACACAAGAAGCTAAACAATAGAGCTGCTAACACAAGTATCTGTCTATTTTTCTTCATATTGCGGTTCTCCTTTTTCATCAGCATTATTTTCTAAAATTCTTCCAATTAGAAGATGTCTGCCGTTTGTACTCTCTGAAGTACAAGTAGATAGCGTTACATATCTTTCATTATCATCAAAAGATGTTTTCTTCAAACAAAACAGAAATGGGAAACCTGGCATACCCATAAAGAAGCGCTGAAACGGAAAGCGGAGGTTGAAAACCAACAGAACAATGGTACATTCCTTCCTCCGAATAATCAGAAAGTTTCAGCTTTTCTGTATGATTTTGTTTCCACGTATGGGGAGAAAAAATGGGGCGTGTCTATGTATGACAGTCAAACAGCCCTGATTGCCAACTATATCAATCCGATTATCGGAGATATGGAAGTGCAAGACATTACTACCCGCGTGGTGGATAAGTATATTCAAACACTTCAAAAGACGCCTTCTGTTTCTCGGAAGAATAGGAAAGCACGGACAGAATTTGTCACGAACTCAACGATTGAGAAAATCATCAAACTTCTACGGTGTGCTTTTAAGCAAGCTGTTCGTTGGGAATTGATTGAAAAAAATCCTTTTGACAATGTAGTCCTTCCCAAGACTGAATATAAAAAGCGCGATATTTGGGATGCTGAAACGATTCGTCTTGCTTTGGATCAGTGTACCGACAGTAAACTGTATATTGCCATGAACCTTGCTTTTGCGTGTTCTTTGCGTATGGGGGAGATTCTTGGACTAACCTGGAAAAATGTTCATATTGAGGATGAAAACATAGCAACTGATAATGCTTATATCTACATAGAAGCAGAACTGGCACGAGCGTCCAAACAGGCGATTGAGACGTTAGGAGAAAAAGACATTTACCATATCTTTACTCCGTTAATGCCGAATACCAGCACCCGGATAATCCTGAAAAAACCAAAGACAGATTCCAGCATCCGTAAGGTCTGGCTGCCTAAGACAGTTGCCTATATTCTTCGGGAATGGAAAACATCACAGGAAGAATTAAAAAGTTTTCTTGGTGATGAATATCAGGACTTCGATTTAGTGGTAGCACTGCCAAATGGCAGACCTTGTGAGAATCGGATTATTGAGAAAGAGTTTTCACTGTTGAAACAGAAAGCAGGGCTCCCAAACGTTGTATTTCACTCTTTGAGGCATTCCAGTACGACTTACAAGCTGAAACTCAACCACGGCGATTTGAAGGTCACCCAGGGCGATACAGGACATGCAGAAATAGATATGATTACGAAGTCTATGCTCACATTCTCGACGAGGATCGCAAGATCAACGCACAGAAATTCGAGAGCGCTTTCTATGCAAATCCTGATTTGAGAAAAGTAACACCTCCGCAAGAACAGCCTCAGGCACAGACCATAGACCTTGCAGCATTGATCGAACAGCTTCAAAAATCACCGGAACTTGCAAATACACTGGCAGCACTGATTGCAGGCCAAAAAGCGGTCTGAAATCTCAAATTAGCAAGGACATCGTTTCTGTTCGTTTCCAATTAGCAAAATATAAGTTCCAACTCATAAACATACATTAACCTCCAATAAAAGAAAAATGGTTTTGTCTAAAGAGTACAGCTAAACAAAAAAGCTGTAAACCCTTGAAAACAAAGGCTTACAGCGTTGTTTCCAGCGTCCCAGAGAGGATTTGAACCTCCGACCCCACGCTTAGGAGGCGTGTGCTCTATCCAACTGAGCTACTGAGACATCTATCAAAAATATTAAGTTGTATGCAAAATTTAGACTCGAACCATCTACGCTTAGGAGGACCCTGTTATATCCATTTAACTAACGAGACAAATGCCGCTTTTCCTTGAAAACATTCTGTTTTCAGGATTTTTGTTATGGCAACCTTTATTTTAATTATCAGCTCTTTTGAAGCTGTTAATTACAATTATTTTACTTTTTTAATATTTGTAAATACCTCATCTATTATAACAGTTTCATCTGTCTGCTACAACCGTTTTTCGTATTTTTCTGAAATCATTTTGCTTCCACTATTTTTTCCATGATTTTTATTTTTGTTAGTTTTACGTTAAATTCTGGTTTTTATTTTTGTTAAGTTTTTCTCTCTATTTTAAATCTTTGTCATTTATTTTAAATGACTGTAAGGTCTATTGTATGTGTTTTTTTCAAATGCTACGATAACTATCGGCATGTGACCGTCTTTTACTGTCACGGCATCATACGAATAAAACAGGAACTTTTACAGGAGGTTATTATGAAAAAACGAATCGTTCAATTACAGATCGGCGCTGCGGCGATTGCAGCAATTCTCGGAACGGGAAGCGTTATAAATGCATTTCCGTGTTCCGCCGCTTTGGTCACTGCTTACGCAAAAGAGCAGAATACCGAGGAAAATGTAACCGTAGTCAATGAAAAGACAACATGGAAATATCTTGACAACAACACAGATCCGGCATCCGGCTGTCCTCGCTCACTGCTTGGACTACTCCTGATTTTAATGACTCTGCATGGAAGTCTGCCGCCGGAAAATTCGGTGCGAAAAGGGGCGCTCTTACATCTTTTAACGGATTTACTCCGACAGTTCTTTTACAGCAATATCAAGATCAAGAAAACAGCAAATGTACTCCGACATTTTTCTTCCGTACAACTTTTAATGCACAAAATATTGATCAGATCACTTCTGTCACAGGAACTCTTTTCCATGACGACGCTGTTGCCGTTTACTTAAACGGACAGTTGATCACTTCAGCGACATGCCGGATGAAAAGCATGAAAATAATCTTTATTATGCAGGAGTAAGCGCAGGAGCTCCTAAAGAAGCTTCAGTTGTTCTTACAAAAGATCAACTGAAAAGCATCTTAAAAGAGGGATCAAACGTTCTTTCTGTAGAACTTCATCAAGACCGTGAATCCAGTTCTGATATTTACTTTGAATTTCAGAATTTGTCTTTAAACTATAATGAAAATAATACAGACGGCGATAACAGCGGAAGCAATGATGAAAAAGTAACGCAGAAATCTATTTTTCTAACTGTAGGAAACGATACGTCAAGTCAGGGAATTACGTGGTACGCCGACACAGAAACGGCAGGAGAAGTTCAGTATGCGGTAAAAACAGGCGATACATTCCCTGAAAATTACTTAACTGTACCCGCTTCTTCAACAGCTGCAAACGAAAAAGGATTCTATTCTAATCAAGCGGTTCTTACAGGACTTCTTCCTGATAAAGAATATGTGTATCGTGTAAAAAATGGCGATACAATCAGTGATATTTATAGTTTTACTTCCGGAAACAACGACGGTTCTTATGAATTCGCCTTCGTAGGAGATCCTCAGATCGGCGCCGGCAGCACAGACAGCGATATTGAAGGATGGAATGAAACTTTGAAAACTATTTCTTCAAAATTTAACGCCGACTTCTTCTTTCAGGCGGAGATCAGGTAAACACGGCCTCAAATGAAACACAGTATACAGGATACATAAATGAGTTGTTTACTTCCCTTCCGAGCGCTACGACAATCGGAAACCACGACTCAGGTTCTGCCGCATATAATCAGCATTTTAACCTGCCAAACGAAAGCGCTGACAAAGGACAGACAACTGCCGGAAGCGACTACTGGTTTGTTTACGAAAATACACTTTTCATTAATTTAAACTCCAATGACAGATCCACCGCAGAACATAAAGCATTTATCGAAGAAGCAATCGCTGCAAATCCGAATGTAAAATGGAAAACAGTTGTTTTTCACCATTCTATTTTCTCAACTGCAAGTCATGTTGACGACGGCGATATCATTACAAGACGTAATGAACTTCCTCAAGTTTTCAAAGATCTTGATATTGATGTTGTATTAATGGGACATGATCATGTTTACACAAGAACTTATATGATGGACGGAACAACTCCTGACACAAGTAAAGGAGTTCAGAGCAGCGTTACAAATCCGACAGGAATTCTTTATCTTACCGCAAACTCTGCTTCCGGTAGTAAATACTATGATATCAAAGCTCCGAATGCCGAATATTCCGCTAAGATGGATCAATCTTACAGAAGAACGGTAACAGATATTAAAGTGACAGATACTTCTTACACAATGAAAACTTATTACGCCGATGATCTATCTTTATTAGATGAATTTACAATCTACAAAGCGGATAATACAGCTCTTCTCAATAAGATAAATGAACTTAAAAATATGAATTTATCGGAGTCTGATTATACAAAAGACAGTTGGAAGTCCTTTTCCGATGCTCTTACATCAGCAGAAGAACTGTTAAAAAATTTTGATGCCACACAAGATATGCTGGATGCATCGCTTTTAGATCTTCAGACAGCTTACGAGAATCTTGTCAAAACCGATGATCAAAACGGTAATGATAACAATGGTAATAACAATAACGGCGATAACAATAACGGCAATAACAATAACGGCAATAACAACAACGGCAATAACAACAATGGCAATAACAGCGGCAATAATAATGCCAACAACAATAACAACAGCAGTAATAAAGCAAATACTTCTGCTCCGTCCGCAAAAACCGGCGATATCACCACTTTTGCTCCGATAGCTTTGCTGCTTGCCGCATCACTTTCCGTTATTGCATTTATTACAAAAAGAAGGAGATCTGCTTAAGATCAGATAGGATAAAATGATGTTGAGAAAAATAAAGCAAAACTATATTGTACTGATACTTATTTTCCTCAGTGTCCTCACTATACTTATTCTTCAGAATTTCGGGTTTAAAAGCTATTCTCGATACAGCACAGATACACTCCACTACGACAAAGGTGTCGTAGTGGAGATTTCTAATGAGGACATTGAATATGATAAAGAACTTAAAATTCACCTCGGCAGTCAGGATTTAAAAATAAAAATGTCCGAAGGAATTCAAAAAGGTAAAATTATAGAAGTAACAAATTATCTAACGAAAACACATAATGTTCATGCGAAAATCCATATGCCTCTTATTATCAATATCGATCAGCCTGATAATATTGAGCCATATTATACTGTATACAATTATGACCGCACATTTTCTCTTTTTGCATGTGCCGCCGTTCTTGCAGCCGCGATCTTTTGTATCGGCGGAGGAAAGGGATTAAAATCAATCGCAGGGCTTCTTTATTCTATGCTTCTTATCATTGAATTTCTCCTGCCTGCCGTATTCTCAGGATGGCCGCCGATCGCATCCAGTATCATATGTGCCATACTGTCCACGGCAGTTACTCTTCTTCTGTTAAACGGACAAAGCGGGAAAACATTTTCCGCGATTTTATCTACAATGATTGGAATGTTTTTTGCGCTTATTCTTTTCCTTATCACATCTGCCATGATCCATGTGGACGGATTCAGTTCGGCAGATGCCGAAGGTTTGATTTTAATACATGAAGAAACCGGTCTACAGATTAAAGACGTTCTTTTTGCGGGAGTTGTAATTTCTTCTCTCGGTGCGATCATGGATGTCGGAATGTCTGTCGTTTCATCACTTTACGAAATTTATCACCATAATCCGACTCTTACTGCAAAAGATATTTTCAGATCCGGTATAGAAATAGGAAAAGATATGATCGGAACAATGACGAATACACTGATCCTTGCATTTACAGGCAGTGCATTCATCACATTACTTGTGTTCCTCTCATATCAAGTACAATTTAACCAACTTATCAATTCTAATTATCTCAGCATCGAAATTGCTCAGGGACTATGCGGAACATTCGGAATTGTTCTGACAATTCCAGCCGCCTCTGCCATCTCCGCATTTATGCTGACTCGAAAAGTCGCCCCACTCCACCCGTAAAAATGGGGGCTAGCAGAACGACTATAAGCCTTTATTACTAGGCCAGCGTCTCCAGACGCTGGCTTTCATCTCGGCCTCTTAAGATTGGTAGATTTGTTGTCTGTTTTCTAAAGTACTTTCTATATACATAATTTGAGGTATACAAATACAAAGAATTAGCGTTACAACGGAAATTGCAATCCACTCCTTAAAGGGGAAAGTAAATGTAAAATAGGACAAATTATTCCGAATTATCATCCCCGCTCCCACATTAATAATTTCCCCTGCCGTCAGTAACAGCACCTGCAGGATACTCCAATAGTATATCCCCTCCATAATTAACATTCCTCTTAACTGCTTTCTGGTCATACCGATACAACACATTACGGCGAATTCTGATCTCCGGGAAGCACTGTTCGCCAAAATGATATTAATATAATTGACAACTCCCAGTAAGAGGAGACTCAGGCTGAACGCACACATTACATCCATTCCGGCTTCCATATAGCTTTCTGCTTCTCTGATCTTATCGGCGGTTCGGGAAAGGTAATAAATATTATAGTCCTCCTGACCGTTATTTTCGTTTTGAACCAATTCCGCCAGTTTCTCTGCTGCCGCTGTCTCTTTCCCTTTCTTCGCATCAACGCTAGTATTAAATATCTGTTTGAGCATTCCAAGCCTTTCGTACCCCTTCTCGCTGATTAAAAAATAGTGAAAGCTCTCGTCATCCCAACTCATATTTAGCTCCGGAAAGCCTTTGGCAGTGGTATCAAGATATCCGGAACAGATAAATTCGACTCCGTTTTGCCTGTAGTATCAGCCGGAAAAACATGAGCAGGTTTCCCTTTCATTTTAGCTGCATCCGCCTCCAATGTTTCAGATAAGCCATGTTTATGTAATACGATGATTCCACTGCCAGCCCTCAACGCATCAAAATCAATATCCTGTCGACTTTTTTTAGCATAACTATCCAATAAATCAATGGATTGATCGTCAAGCACCTGAATTGTCATTCCATTATTCGGAGCACTATTTTCATACACCATATTCTCAATCGGCTGTATATAATCCTCACTATAGTCATAGGAAGCATAGCATCCATATGTAATATGCAGACTGCTTTCCTCTATTTCAGGCAGCTCGATAACCTTTTGAACTACAGATTCATCAAATAACGGGGAATTCTGATCCGTTTGTTCCTCGTCTGTGTTTTTATAAGGAAACAGATAATTTTCAACGGCTTCCTTTTGAGTACCGATTTCAAAGTCTGGGCTTTGCGAAAATTCATTTGTCAGGTTCGTTCCATTCATAATAAATCCGGCGAGCATTATAGTTTCACATCCCATAAAGAGTGATACCACTGTTATAATGAACTTCTCTTTGAATTCCAAAGGTTGTACCATGCCATTTTACATATAGAAGCTCCGCGGATTGATTTTCTTCTTTTCTTGAAGAAATCTCCTTTGCCTGATATCTGTATGCGTTGAGCGGACTTATATTTTTTAATTTACTGAGTATATATTTACTTGCAGACAGCAGCATCAGACCTGAAACAACTACCGCACCAATTAAATACTGTGGGTAGAATACCATCTGCACTTCCAATTTCCCATACTGCTTCAAAAATAAATTTTCAAACAGTCCCGGGAAAACAAATATACCAACTAAGGTACTTAAAAACGCTCCTCCCATAATGCCGGACAGCAGGATGATTATATTTTGACGAAACACCATTTTCTTAAGTTGTTTACGAGTTAAACCAACAACCATCAACAATCCGAAATTATTCATATCCTTCGCCAGAGAAATAGAAAGCACATTATATATCAATAAATAGACGCTCGCCAATAATATAACTGAACATGCTATCGCCGTTCCATACCCGCCTATAACTGCGTTATAGATTTCATTCCTGCCGAATCGGTTGCCACAAACTGCTGCTGTGCATTGTCTAATTCAATGTCTCGATACAGTTTTTTTCCAATTGGTCACCGCTAAAAAGCTCCGATTTAACAGTAAGAGCAAGTTTTGCCGGAAACCTTGGAATTTGTCTCATATCCAGATATTTCTCTGAAAAGTATACTGTTGGAATATAAAGAGAACTATCAATATAATCAGTGTAATATCCAGATAAAGTGAATTTCTCCGTAAGTTCTTCCCCTCCATTGACAGACCAGTCCTTAAATAAAATCTGAGCTGATATTTCCATACCTGTTTGCGGATTTGAAATGCCCAATTTTTTCAATAGGCTTCTGGACATCATGATATCGTTTTCAGATTTTGGATAATTGCCTATTATATGGTCATAGGCTGGTCTGATCATTTTTTCCCATACAGTTTGATCAACAACTTTGCACGATGCTAAAAAATTTTCCTTCCTGTTGCCAATCTCCTATACTATATTGCCATCCATAATCTTCAATATAGTCTGGATAGATCATCTGGTCATACTGCCTTTTGCTTGCATTCTCTAAATAAACTGCAACTGCATTCCCTGATTCCCGAATATTTTTACAGTGTCAACAGCTATTTCCCTTTGGCTATGCTAAACGCAGAAAAAAGGACAAATACGGAAAGGGCAACTGCAAACGATAATAGAATTATTTTTTGTGATCCCATCTACTATTCGCTTTCGCTAATTCAGTTATTTCCTTATCTTTCATCCTTATATCCGCCCTGCCTTTCATCTGAAATTTTCCCATCTTCGATCCGGATCATACGATCGGCTCTGTGCGCAATGTCCACATTATGTGTTACCATCCCTATCGTCTGATTATATTTTCTGGCCATATTCCCTAACAGGGAAATCACTTTTTCACTATTCTCAGAATCAAGGCTTCCTGTCGGCTCATCGGCCAGAATAATTGCCGGTCTTGTAACCAGTGCCCGGGCGATTGCAGCCCTTTGTTGCTGTCCTCCCGACAGTTCATCCGGCATTTTAAAAATCTGATCGTCAAGTCCCAACTCATCAATAAGTTCTTTTACAAATTCAGAATCAATATCTGCATGATCAAGTTCCAACGGAAGAACAATATTTTGATATATATTCAAATAGGGAATCAGATTAAATCTTTGAAAAACAAATCCTATATTGCGCCTCCTGAATATTGTTAACTCTTCATCATTCATGGAAGACAAAATTCTTTTGTTTATTTCTACTACTCCTTCCGTAGGAAATTCATTCCCGCCAACTATATTTAATAGCGTTGACTTCCCACTTCCGGAAGGTCCTGTAATAGCCAGAAACTCTCCCTTTTTAATATTCAGATCAATACCGTTGATAGCATTGACTTCAATCTTTCCACTTACATATTTCTTTTTCAATGAAATTACTTTAACGATATCCATAATATACATCTCCTGTTTAGAGGAAATTCAAACTTCCATCTTAAATTTTCTCTGCACTGCTCATCTTGATTACTATAAATTTATGTATTCATCAAGCGGCGATTTATTACTTCCCAAAAACTGTAAAATTTGAGCATCCCCAAAATAAAAGTTCTCAATGTTTCCATTCTCGATGTGATATAACATTGGAACAGCCGCAATAATAAAATTATCTTTTGTTGCATCTGTATAATCTATAATGGGTGATTCACGAACTGCGTATATTTTCCCTATCACTTTATCTTCATTCAATTTGACAAAATCCTTGTCTGCCGCTTTTATTGTATAATCCAAGGGAGAGTATTTATTTTTCAGTGTATTTCTGGTAAGGCCATCATAAAAGATATTTTTCCCATTCACTACTTCACCTATTTCTTCATCATATTTTATATGATGGTTTGTCCAATCATAATCTTTGGCGTCCTTATTTTCATCCGCTTGAGTATCTAAAACAAATAAGCTATTGGATTTTGCAAATTGTATAATTTCATCTTTTACGTTATCACAATAGGGGCATCCGCTTCTTTGCGCGTACACATAAAAATTCCCCGGCTTTTCAAAAATCTCATCCATCGTAATAGTATTTAATCCCTCATATGCATTAGATCTTTCTATAGCAAAGATATTTCGATAAAGTAATACTCCTGCCATACATATTATGATAGTAGTACATATAATTCCTGCAATATACGATTTTTTCTTCATCTATATCCCTTCTCTCTTTTATATTGGCTTTACCTGACCATCTTTTACTATAAATACCGAATCACAGCTTTGCGCTGTTTCAAAACGGTGTGTTATAAAAACCACAGTTGATTTTGCCAGATAATCAATAATCGAATTATTAACTAATTTTTCTAATTCGATATCTAAGTTACTTGTCGCCTCATCTAATAAAAGTATCTGCGGTTTTCTCAATATAGCACGCGCTAACATTAATCTTTGCTTTTGACCTGTGGATAAATTACTGCCATTTTCTTCTAACACTGTATCATATTGGAATGGCAAACTCATGATATAATCATGTATCTTAACAATTTTACAAGCCTTCTGTATTTCATTTATATTATCGTAATCCTTATTTCCCAACAACAGATTTTCCCGTATAGAAATATTAAACAGCGATGTGTCCTGAGAAACATACGCGATTTTATTTCTTATAATTTCTGTGCTTATATCTTTTAAGTCTACCCCATTTATGCTGATATTTCCTGTTTCAAATGTATACAGTTTTAATAATAATTTAGCAATCGTAGATTTTCCTGTGCCGCTTGCTCCAACAATCGCTATTTTAGCCCCGCTCTTTATCTGTAATGAAAAATGTTCTAATACAGGCTTATCAGGATCGTATCCAAAGGATATATTTTGAAAACATACATCATATCCGTTATAAAACGGAGCATTAGCATGATTTGTTTCCTCTTTCTTCCTGCTTTCTTCAGGTTCTAATTCCATAATCTCTTGTATTCTTTCTTCTGCGACAAGTGCCGTTTGCAATTCCGTTTGCAAATCAATAAGATTTCTGACAGGCTCCAAAAAATATACAATTAATGCATTAAACGTAATTAGCCCGCCTATTGTCATATCACCTAAGAAAATATTATATGCTCCCAGACATAAAATAACTATTTCGCCACTAAGTCCAATCAAATCTTTCAGAGCATATTGAATATTTTCTAATTTCCCTAATTTATATATATTTTCTAAATATGCCGTAAAACTTTTTTCAATCGATTTATAAGAAAATTTTTCTGCTCTATATAACTTAGTTGTCAATGCCCCACTAAGGAAATCAATAATTTTAGCGTTGTTTTGAGCCTCGCTTACGAGCTGTTTTCTACTGTAAACCGAATACTTTCCCTTAAATATCCATACGACCACTATATACAGCAAACAAATGACAATTATTCCAATAAACATATTTAAACTTTGCGTATATAGGATATAGCCGGCTGCAATTACCGATATAGCATCTACAAATACAGTTAAAACTATTTTTGACAACAGTGTCTGCACGATTTCTATATCCTGAAATCTTGATGATATTTCTCCTACTTTGCGATTATCAAAAAAAACTTTGTGACAGCTTCAGTATATGTTCATAAAATTTCATTCCGAGGTTTTGGTTTATGTGCTTTCCTAAAATTAACGACATATCTACTCGCAGGATATTCAGGATAATCTTGGCAATTATCAAAAGAAGAAATGCTTCTGAAATAATTACCAGGCTATTAAATGCATATTCCGGCAAAATTTTATCAATCAATATCATATAATAGAATGCTGTACTGATATTAAGCACTGTATGTACCAGTGAAATTACTACAATTGATATACACAATTTTTTATTTGGACGTAATAATTGAAAAAGATTTTTTACCGTCGAAAATCTTTTATAATCTTTCTTAAACTTTTCTGTAGGAGATAAGAGCATTAAAGCTCCTGACCATCTATATCTTCTGGATTTTATTTCACAATTTTTCCGTCCCCAAAACTGGTCTCTGGGGATTTCAACAATCCTTCCGCAGGGTCTGATATAATAATGGTATTTCTTTTTATTTTAAAAATGACGACATAATGTAACAAATCTTCGTCCACAATCATGTGAGCAATACATGGTAAACTCACTTCACTTAAGCAATCTTCTCCTTCATTCTCTACACTTTTTATTGCTACCGGCTTAAATCCTATTGATGCTGCTCCATCAGATAAAGCACGTAAGCTTGTTCCCATAGAATTTGTTCCTGTTTGTTCCCGGATTTTCGCTATTGATACGCTTCCTCTATAATATCTTGCAACCATTGCTAAGCAAGCTGGACCACAATCTGACATATCATGCTGCCTTATATTAATAAATCCCATGTTACCTTTATCTCCCAAAAATTCTATTACGCATTAAGCGTTTTCCAAAGTACAAAGTCAAATGAAAACTGATATCATAGATTTAGCCTGAAAGTCTTCTTGTAACTCAATCCCGGTATAATAAAGATATCATTACCAAAATGTATCATCCATCTTATATATGTATATAGTTATTGGATGAATTATTGATTCCGGCGAAATAGGAATATTTCAGCCGGAATCAAATTTCCAGTCAGAGCTTAATTAAAGTACTTTGTGCAGTTGTGCTCATAGCAATACTTGATATACTCTTTTTTCTGCGTTTTATTAAGAGCGTTATACGTTCTTGTAAATTCGCCTTTTGATCGTGGGCACGAATAGTATCCACCCTTGATTTCTCCCATTTCTTCTTTGGTTAATTTCTGAAATCCTTTCATTTTACCTTACCTCTTTCATTTAGAATTTGTAAATCATGAGCTCCTTGATTTTACTTTTTTACAATATCATTATTTTTTTAATTTTTCAAGTTATTTTTAATTTATTATTGTTAAATTGTTTTTACAATATCTTATTACTTTTTTTTATTTATATATTTACAAATAACCTATTTTATGAAATAATATTAACGACTTTACGGCGAAGGAGGGAGAAAGTTATGAAAAAGCGATTTACAAAAAAAGAACTTGAAATCCTGAAAACATTATGGAATAGTGCTGCCCCCATGATTGCCTCTGAAATTGCAAAGGCGAATAACGCATTAAACCTCAACACAGTACACGCATGTCTGCGTAGTCTGTCTGATAAAGGCGCAATCAAGGTAGATGATATTGTTTATAGCGGAACTGTATTAACACGAAGTTATGTTCCTGTAATTACCAGTGAAGAATATTTTGGCGATCTTTATAATGATATTCTTGGTACAAAGAAAGAGAACCTACTGCTTCGCTCACTAATAGATACGCAAACTGATATAACAGAATTAGAAAATCTTGAAAAAATAATAGCGCAAAAAAAGAAAGAATTATCAGAAAGGAACAACTAGATGTAATATGACCCTTACGTTTGGACCATTTTTTTTATGCTTTTTTATTACCTGTTTACTGAGTTGCTTTTTGCACTTTATATTATATAGGAGTATGTATTTTCCACGAAATACAATGAATTTACTGTTTATGGGAATTCTGGTTATACTTATTAGGATGCTGTTCCCGCTCAACTTTCCATTTACACATTCCATTTATTCATATCATATATTACCGAAACTCATGGAATTTACCACTGAACCATTGATGAGCAGCAATTTAACAGTTCAAGGTCTTTTAGTAGGAATTTGGAGCATTATAAGCATCTTACTTCTGATACGATTTTTATTTCAATATAGAAAAGTGCATCAGTATCTATCTTTATTTTATATTCAGAATACTAACGAATGGAAATGGTTATTTAATATTTGCAGCAAACATTTTACAAAACCGATAAAAATTGCCATTATAGATAAAAGAATTTCCCCAGCAGTTATTGGCTTGTTTAACCCAGTTTTAATTCTGCCGGACACCAAATATTTTACTAACGAAGAGATGGAATATATATGTATGCATGAAATATCTCATTTTAAACAACGGCATTTATGGATATCGTTATTGATGGAGATTATATGCTGCATTCACTGGTGGAATCCTGTAATAAAATATTTGAAAAGAGATTATATGCTTTTTTTAGAGCTTTCTAATGACTTGCACCTTATTCAATCATCTCCTAATTTTAATACTATACATTATGCCGAACTGATTATAAAAACAGCAAAACAAATTACTATCGGAAATCTGTCTCATTTCTGTAGTCCAGCAAATTTTGTCGTAAGAAATAAACTGATTTTAACAACAAGAATCAATTACATACTAAAACTATGGGACAAAAAAAACTTTTAAAGAAACGCTGCACTCTCTGGGCGGAATTCTCATTATTGGCTTTGCCATTTGTTTTTCTTTTCTTTTGTACCTGAAGTATCTTATCGCCAAATACAATCTTCTGCAGAAGCTGATATTTCAGAAATAACTAAAGATAACGCATTCATTTTAAAAACAGAAACTGACTATCACGTTTATGTGGACGGAAAATATTTTGCGACTATTCATTCCATACCGAAAGAACTGAAAAATATACCACTTTATATGAAAGGAGATTACCATGAGAAAGAATAACACTATTTATAAACATACTTTTCAGACCTTTATTATTTTTTTATTACTTTTATGCATGATCCCGTGTTTACCAGCAGATGCTTCACCTTTTGAAACTTCCGTTTCTGTTTCTGACACTGATAATGATATCTTAAGCATAGAAACAAGGGCTTCTGATATTGGATGGAGATATAAATCTGTCAATGGTGTCTTATATAAACGTAAATATGATTACACATTAAGAAAATGGATTGGAAAATGGATTCGTGTCGATTAAATACTACTATTTTACCGTCTGCCAACAAATCTGCAGGCGGTAAAATAATATACGAAGAGACTGTAACAAATTCTGTGTAAACTAAAGATATGATATATATCCTCTTGGATTGATGTTAAAATAAATATTAATCTAGGAGGATATTTTTATGGCACGAAGAAGAAAAATGGATCCAGAACGTAAAGCGTTCATCAATAGCTTACTGGAGCATTATCAACCGAAAGATGCACAGGATATACAAGAAATGTTGAAGGATCTGCTGGGAGAAACTCTGCAGGGAATGCTTGAAGCAGAAATGGATGATCATTTAGGATATTCCAAGTATGATTACAAAAACAAAGAAACCGATGACAGCAGAAATGGTTACAGTCCTAAAACAGTAACTTCATCAATGGGAACGATTGATCTGGATATTCCAAGAGACCGAAAAGGTGAGTTCGAACCACAGATTGTCAAAAAGAACCAGACAGACATTTCCAATATTGAAGACCAAGTACTTTCCATGTATGCAAAAGGAATGACAACTAGAGATATCTCAACCCATTTGCGTGACGTGTACGGTGTAGAAGCTTCTGCTGAAATGATTTCCCGGATGACAGACCGTATCCTTCCGCTGGCAAAAGAATGGCAAAATCGACCATTAGAGCGCAAATATGCGATTGTTTTTATGGATGCCGTCCACTTCAATGTTCGCGAGGATAATAGAACAGTCAAAAAAGCTGTTTACGTTGCCATCGGGATAAGTTGAATGGTAAACGTGAGGTTCTTGGTATGTGGATCGGTGGTAATGAAGTGCGAAATACTGGCTTGGTGTGCTTAACGAGATCAAAAACCGTGGTGTGGAAGACATCATGATAGTGTCTGTTGATGGGTTAACTGGATTTGGAGATGCGATTCATGCTGTATTTCCAAAAGCAGAGATACAGCGCTGCATCGTTCATCAGATCCGCTACTCGACTAAATTTATTCCTACAAAGATTTAAAGCCTTTTATGGCTGATCTAAAGTTAGTATACAAGGCAGATACTGAAGATTTGGCACTTTCCGCACTAGATGATCTGGAAGCAGAGTGGGGAAAGAAATATCCGGCCTCTATAGCTTCCTGGAGAAATAACTGGTCACAGCTGTCCACGTATTTCAAATATCCGTCAGAAATCCGGAAACTGATATATACAACGAATTCCATTGAAAATTTCAATCGTCAGCTCCGAAAGGTAACAAAAGCGAAGGCGATTTTCCCAACAGACGATGCTCTGTTTAAGAGTCTTTATCTGACCATGATGGATGCTACAAAAAAATGGACCGGAAAGGCCTGGGATTGGGGCTTGACCCTGGATCAACTATGCATTTACTTTGAGGACCGGATCAGACCAGAGGATATTGACTAGCATAAAACATCCTACATATCAAGGATAGATAAAACGCCCGTTTTAACGGCGCCCTTGACATGCAAATGATCCATGCTAGAAAATAAACAAGCAGAACGGCTCAAGCTGCCATTCTGCCCCATCTAATCATATACGATTCTAATTAAACCTGAGATTTTTTCATCAATCTGAGAGGTTTACACAAAATTTGTTACATTACCTATACGAGACTCCCGAGGAAAATCCCGGCTAAAAACTGCAGAACCCCAGCGCGTTTTCCCTCTTTTCTTCATCTGATCCCGCTCTCCACCTGCTTTTTCTATCTTTTTTCCGTCTCACCAGCATATTGTTTTTTACTTTATCTGTTGTTCCTTTTATCCTTAGACATAACTCCGCACTTGCAAAAAACTCCTGACGTTTGTCAACAAAAGCTCTGCTGTTTTCTGAATCATCCGTCCGACCATCATAATAGTCGCCCACCCGTAAAAACGAGGTCTAGCAGAACGACTATAAGCCTTTATTACTAGGCCAGCGTCTCCAGACGCTGCCTTTCACTGTGTTCAATCCACTATACTCTTGACTCATCGCCGCTCCTAAATGGCATTTGTACTACTTAGCCTTTAACCCTTAAAAGAGTCCTCGTATTCTTTTACGCTTAATTTATCTTGCATTATGTCATACTTTTCCTGATCTTGGATGTATTTCTTTATTGTGGCTTCATTTAGTCCCACTGTGCTCACATAATATCCTTCCGACCAGAAATGACGATTTCCAAATTTATACTTCAGATTTGCATGCCTGTCGAACATCATCAGCGCCATTTACGATCACCTGAACGCGCCTTTATCGCTTTCGGTGATTCCATTTACTTCTCTTAAAAGTTAATGTATCCTTGCAGCCATATCGTTCCTTTAAAGCGCCTTCCGATCTCAGGTTCTCCCATCGTCTCGGATACGGGAACACATATATCAAATTGAAGTTCATTTACATTAAGCTTCATCTGATAAACTTCCCTGTTCGTGACGATGTTTTTTCGTCTGCGGACTGCCAGTATCTCTCCCATGATAGAATAAAGATCGCACTCTATTCCATACGGCATAAAATACGTATCCACTATAGAAAATATATCCTCATTTGCAAGTCTTTTTGAAACTTGAGAATACATATCTATATCGTCTAATGTCAGTGTTTCTATCGCGCTCTGATCTCCGTTTCTTGCTGCATTAATGAGCATCTTCCGGTTATCCGAAGCTTCTTTTTCCGACCTTACGCTTTTCTCGTCTTTGCTTACCGGAAGCAATATCATTCCTGATAAAGCAAGCCCGGATAAAGTAACTGACGTCGTCGGATCTGCGGGAATCCGGCCTGACGCTCTCTCATATATTCGATTCCGTTCTGCACCGTAAATATCAGACTTATTCCGATCTTAGAATCTTCACACATTCCGAGATATTGTTCTTTTTCAATTTTTCTCTCTACGGCAATTTCTGCATATGTGCTTATACCGCTTCCTTCAAAATACGGAAAATAATAATAAGGATCAAAATATTCTCTTTCATCTAATCCGCCGCACAGTGCAATTCCCATACTTTGTCCGTATTCTTTTTTCAGCTCACAGAAATCTTCTCCCGGCTTATAAGAAACTATTGTCTGATGAGTACACTGCTCTTCAACTTCTTCCAACAGCTTTTTTAAGTCTGATCTTGTTTGAATATTATCAAATCCTAACGCTTTTAAATACTTATGCATCTATTTTTCATCTTTCTGTCTTGATTGTTTTCAGATCTTTTTACTCTTATTTTTTCTTGACTTCTATTTTCTCATTTCCGCCCATATACGGTCTGAGAACTTCAGGAATTTTTACCGATCCGTCAGCCTGAAGATTATTTTCCAAAAATGCAATCAGCATTCTCGGCGGAGCGACAACTGTATTATTCAGTGTATGTGCAAAATAGCTTCCGTCTTTACCTTTCACGCGAATACCGAGACGTCTCGCCTGTGCATCTCCGAGATTTGAACAACTTCCTACCTCAAAATATTTTTTCTGACGCGGAGACCACGCTTCTACATCTACAGACTTCACTTTCAAATCTGCAAGATCTCCCGAACAACACTCAAGTGTTCTTACCGGAATATCCATAGAACGGAACAGATCAACTGTATTTTTCCACAATTTTTCATACCACTCCATACTTTCTTCCGGTTTGCAGACAACGATCATTTCCTGTTTTTCAAACTGATGAATACGGTATACTCCTCTTTCTTCGATTCCGTGAGCTCCTTTTTCTTTTCTGAAACAAGGTGAATAACTTGTCAGTGTCTGTGGAAGTTCCTCTTCCGTAAGCTGTGTATTAATAAACTTTCCGATCATAGAATGCTCGCTTGTTCCGATAAGATAAAGATCTTCTCCTTCAATCTTATACATCATCGCATCCATTTCCGCAAAACTCATTACGCCTGTAACAACATTACTTCTAATCATAAACGGAGGTATACAATATGTAAAACCTCTGTTGATCATAAAATCGCGGGCATAAGATATCACTGCCGAATGCAGTCTTGCTATATCTCCCATAAGATAATAAAAACCGTTTCCTGCAACTTTTCTCGCACTGTCAAGATCAATGCCGTTAAACGCTTCCATAATCTCTGTGTGATACGGAATTTCAAAATCAGGAACTACCGGCTCTCCAAAACGCTCGAGTTCTACATTCTCACTGTCATCTTTTCCAATCGGAACAGACGGATCGATAATATTCGGAATGGTCATCATGATTTTCTTGATTTTTCTTCAACTTCTTTTTCTTCTACAGACACTCCTCGATTCTTCCTGCGCTTTCACTTACTTTTTTCTTAAGAACTTCTGCTTCTTCAAATTTTTTCTGAGCCATCATTGCTCCGATTTCTTTTGAAGATTTATTCTTTTCTGCACGAAGAGCTTCTACTTCCTGCTTTATCTCTCTGTTTCTTAAGTCTAATTCAATTACTTCATCAACAAGAGGAAGTTTTTCATCCTGAAATTTATTTTTAATATTTTGTTTTACGATTTCTGGGTTACTTCTTAAAAATTTAATATCTAACATAACATATACTCCTTTTTCTTCTTTACTCTTTTCCTAATTAAAATTCACATTTTATTATTGCTAAAACTTATATCTTTTCTTTATGATCACACTTTTCTATACGGTTATTCTTCCATATCTCTCAAATCATATTTTTCTTGATACACCGCTTTTTCCAGACATTCTTTTTCTTCGGATGATAACTCAATATAGCTTTCACCGTTTACAACTTCTTTTATATAAGTGTAACAGCCTTCTCTGCTGTGCATTGCATTGAAGATCCATCCGTTATTGTTTTCATCCAGCATTGTAAGTGCAAAACTCAATTCTCCGCCCATTTCGTGAAAAGCATCGTATTTGACAATTCCGACCTTCTGATAATGTGTTTTCATTTTTTCCGAAATTTCTTTTACTTCTTTTTCATTTGCTCTCACAAGTTCTGCGATTTCATCCAGTTCATCAAATTTGCCGAAAATACTTTTTTCAAGATTTTTTCCGTTTTTTCCACGCATAAATGTTACATAACTTTTCTGTAAACGTCTATATTTTGTATTCAGCATCACATACAATACGATCATTACAATCTGTATGATAAACATAACGACAAACAGATAAAACGGATCTACTCCCCAACTATCCAATATACCTTTCATTTCTTTTCATCTCCCCATATTTTATGACTTTTGCTTCATCTTTTTTCTATACGTTCTTCCTTTTCACATTTCTATTTCTTCTATTTTGATTGAATAGACATGATCAAATCATAGATTCTTTCAAGTTCTTCCTCTGAATAATATTCTATCTCAATCTTTCCCTTTCCATTCGCTTTTGGGTTAACACTCACTTTTGTTCCTATTATATTTTTCAAGTGTTCTTCGAGATTATCGTACACAAACATGTGTTCTTGTTTTTGTACTTTTACTTCTTTTTTGGGATTTTTTAAAGCTTTTACAAGTTTTTCAGTTTCCCGAACGCTTAATTTTTCATCAAATATCTTGTTTGCCAATATATACTGCTGTTCTTCATCGTCAAGCGCCAACAAAGCTCTTGCATGTCCTGTACTGATCATATCATCAACTATCATCTGCTGTACACGCTCACTTAGTTTAAGCAGCCGCATGGAATTCGTTACCGCTGTCCGGCTTTTTGAAACCCGCTCTGCAACTTCATCTTGTTTTAAATCAAATTCCTCTAGCAGACGTTTATATGCCATTGCTTCCTCGATCGGATTCAAATTTTCCCTCTGAATATTTTCAATAAGAGAAATTTCAACAATCTCCTGATCCGTATAGTTTTTCACAATAATCGGAACATCTTTAATTCCCGCAAGCTTTGCAGCTCTCCATCTTCTCTCACCCGCTATGATTTCATAATAATCTTTCTTTTTTTGAACAAGAAGCGGCTGTAATATTCCAAATTGCCTGATAGAATCTGCCAATTCCATAAGCGAATCTTCATCAAATTCTTTTCTTGGCTGTTCTCTGTTCGGTTCAACTTCATTTATTTTTACTAATATTTCCCCGGATCCAACATTTTTTTCTTGTTTTTCTTTACTTACTTTCTGCTGAGATGCTGATTCTTCCTTCACAGTCTTATTCGGGATAAGACTATCCAATCCTTTTCCAAGACCATTTCTTTTCCCTGCCATAATCACTCTTCTCCTTTATGAATAACTTCTTCTGCCAACAGCATATAACTCGTAGCTCCTGTTGACTTCGGATCATAAAGATTGATCGGCATTCCATAACTAGGAGCTTCCGCTAATCTAATATTTCTCGGAATAATTGTCTTTATAAATATTCTGATTCAAATTATCCTTAACGTTTTCCACAACTTGTAGGGAAAGATTCGTTCTTGCATCATACATTGTAAATACGACGCTTCTATCTCAAGATTCGGATTCAATCTCTCCTGTACAAGTTCAATCGTATGTATCAACTGACTCAGTCCTTCCAATGCATAATATTCGCATTGTATAGGCACTATTATAGAATCAGCCGTTGTCATTGCATTTATTGTAAGCATGCTCAATGCAGGCGGACAATCAATTACAACAAAATCATATTCATCTTTTACTTTTTTCACTTCAGTTTTTAATATATATTCCTTATTTTCAACACCGATCAATTCAATCTCTGCCGCCGAAAGGTTTATATTAGAAGGAAGAACGTCAAGATTTTCAAGTGCATCTTTACATATACACTCTTCAATTCCCGCATTTCCTATTATCAGATCATAAACTGTTTTTTCAGCTTCGTCTTTATCAACACCTAAACCACTTGTCATATTTCCTTGTGGATCCATATCAAGAGCAAGAACTTTTTTCCCTTTACTTGCAAGAGCAGCCGATAGATTTATAGAAGTTGTTGTCTTACCTACCCGCCTTTTTGGTTGGCAATAGCTATTATTCTCCCCATTTTTGCCTCCTCATATGCGTTCTTTTAACATATTTTATATAATATTGCTTCATATTCCAAGACGCTCGCAATAAGAACACTGATGTTTTCACAATCTAAATTCCTTATGTTTGCGTATTTTATATTATACCACTTTTTAAATTATTAATCTATAACTTTTGAATGTTTCACGTGAAACATTTTATTAACTTTTCACGTTTTTATCTTTTAAAATAACCTTTTATATCTACCATTACTAACAAAAAATCATTTTTTATTTTTGACTTTTTTTATTTCTACTTCTGCTTTTTATTACAATAAAATGTTCACGTGAAACATTTTATAAATCATTTCTATTATCTCTTAAAATATTCTTATTATTTCTTTCATTCTTGAATTGATAAATTCAGTGTAGTATAATAATTAAATAAAGTATTGAAAGATGGTGAAATCCTATGGATAAGAATAAGTTATTAAAGAGAATTGCTGTTTTTACAGGTGTTTCTTTAACGGCAATGCATGTTTTTAACAGAATCTCTACATATATTGCTACTGCTGATAATCTTCTTGGTGCAGATGATTATAACGTCTATGATTGGAAATACGGAAAAATTTCTTATAAAAAGAAAGGGGCAGGAACGCCTCTTCTTCTTATACACAATTTTAATGTTTTCTCATCTTCTCATGAATGGAATAAGATCATAGATCACTTTTCAGCAACAAACACTGTATATTCTATTGATTTGCTTGGATGTGGTTGTTCTGACGTCCGATCTTAACATATACTAACTTTTTATATGTGCAGCTGCTTACCGATTTTATCAAAAATGTAATAGGTGAAAAAACAGACGTCATTGTTTCGCGGGACTCCTCTCCTTTTGTTTTAATGACATGTGCAAATGACGACACCTTAATCGATCGTATTATAATGATAAATCCTCAAAGCTTAGTTTCACTTGCAAAAGTTCCTTCTAAACAGAGCAAATTATTAAAAAACATACTATATATGCCTGTTATAGGTACTTTTATATATAACATAAAAACAAGAAAATCCATTATATACGAGAGATTTACTTCCGCATATTTCTACAATCAAAACAAAGTAAATGAAAAAGATATGTTAGGATGTTTTGAATCATCGCACAGAAATAAATCTATTCAAAATATGTATACGCCTGTCAGAAATTGGGTTATACAAATGCAAATATTTCTTTTTGTCTGGGCAAATTAAAAATAAAATTACAATTATTATAGGAAATGATAATCCTGAAAATATTCTTTCCGCAAACCAATATCAAAATCAAATTCCGGAGATAGAAATCATCGGAATAGATCATGCTAAAATGCTTCCTCATGTGGAAAAATCGGATGAATTTATTGAAATAGTAAAACCGCTCTTAGAGAAATAGCTTATCAATATATGACATTCATAAATTTATCTTTTTAAATTCATTTTATAGAATACTTTTAAAATTTAAATTTTAATAAATAAAACGCGTATTCCGGCGTTTTTATTTATTCCTCAATTATACTTATTCACATTTTTTAGTTATATATGCTCACTTTTAGTTATATATTCTCTCTTTTTCTTGTATTTCCGTTTTTATAATATTTTTATGCGCAACCTTTATATGCCGACATGTTATAACGGCTCTCTTGAAGGCATTCCGGCCTTCCTCGGATATTTTGCCGGTGTAATTTTAATCTTTTTAATATTTACAAGCGCCCTTCCCATATCTGTTTCCGGTAATAAAAATTTGTCTGTTTTTTCGATTTTTCCGCCAAGTATATTCACTGCCTTTTCTGCCTGTTGAATTTCTTCATCAGATGAGCCGCTTTTATATGAAACAAAATATCCGTTTCTTTTTACAAAAGGAATACAATACTCACTCAAAGTTGATAAATTTGCAACAGCTCTCGATACGCAAAGATCAAACTGTTCTCTGTATTCCTTTCTTTTCGCATAATCTTCCGCTCTTCCGTGAAGTGTTTCGACGTCTGCAAGATCTAATTCTTCTATAACTGCATTTAAGAATTTTATTCTTTTATTTAATGAATCAAGCAAAACAACGTGAATATGCGGAAACGCTATCTTTATCGGAAGTCCGGGAAAACCTGCTCCTGTTCCTATATCTATTACCGCATCTATCTTATTCATATCTATATTTCTTACAAGCGTCAGACTATCTGTAAAATGTTTCAGATTTACCTCGTCATAATCGGTAATTCCTGTCAGATTCATTACATTATTCCATTCTACGAGCATTTCATAATAGCGATCAAACTGCTCTTTCTGATGTTCTGTAAGATTAATATTCAATTTTTCAAGTTCTTCTTCAAACTTACTTTTTTCTGCCATCATCTTTTCCTCTTTTAACTGTTCCACTTTTCAGCTCTGTTCTATTTATAATAGAACAGAGCTTTTAATGATAATACTTCATACAAATATAAAATCTATTTTATATTTTATTCTCTATCTACATTCTAAATACTTCTCATCTGCTTCCTAAATAAACAAGAAGAACCGATACATCTGCCGGAGATACTCCTGATATTCTGGATGCCTGTCCTATCGATGCAGGACGGATCTGATTTAATTTCTGTTTTGCTTCTATACGGAGACTTTTTATTTCATCATAATTTATATCTTCCGGTATCTTTTTATTTTCCAATTTTTTAAATTGTTCCACTTGACGCATCTGACGTTTTATATACCCGTCGTATTTAATGTTAATATCAACCTGCTGTGCCACGTCTCCGGGAAGATTTTTTCTGTTTTTGTCTATCGGAGCAAGTTTTTCATACGATAATTCAGGTCTTCTGATCAGTTCCGCAAGAGTTGTTCCTGATGTTAACGGGGTGCTTTCATATGTTTTTAACAGATTCTGAACTTCTTCCGACGTTCCGATATTTACCCGTTCCACCCGATGTATTTCTTCTTCGATCAACCGTTCTTTTTCAAGCAGTTTCTCGTATCTTTCTTCGCTGATAAGGCCTATCTCATATCCTAATTTTGTTAATCTTTGGTCTGCATTATCCTGTCTGAGCAAGTCTGTACTCTGCTCTTGAGTCATCATCCGATATGGCTCGCGACTCTCTTTTGTAACGAGATCATCGATTAAAACACCTATATACCCCTGTGATCTGTCAATGACAATTCCTTCTTTTCCCTGCAATTTTCTTGCCGCATTAATTCCGGCTACGATTCCCTGTGCCGCAGCTTCTTCATATCCCGAACTTCCGTTAAACTGCCCGCCGCTGAATAATCCTTCTATATTTTTAAATTCCAACGTACTTTTTAACTGCCTTGCATCTATACAATCATACTCGATCGCATATGCATTTCTTACGATCTTTGCATGTTCCAAACCCGGAACACTTCTATACATTGCATACTGAACGTCTTCCCGGTAATGAACTCGACATTCCGCCGACATACATTTCATTTGTATGGATTCCTTCCGGCTCAATAAAGACTGATGTCTGTTTTTATCTGGGAATTTTACTACTTTATCTTCTATCGACGGACAATATCTCGGTCCTGTTCCTTCAATCGCACCGGAAAACAGCGGCGATCTGTCCAGATTTTCCCGAATGATTTCGTGCGTCGTTTCGTTTGTATATGTAAGCCAGCATGACACTTGATCGATCTGAACGTCTTCCGGATCTGTCGTAAAAGAAAAAGGCACGACTCTTTCATCACCTTTTTGTTCTTCCATCTTTGTAAAATCGATTGAGTTTTTATCAATTCTTGCAGGAGTTCCCGTTTTAAATCTATACATCTTAATTCCAAGTGATTTCAAACTGTCGGTAAGATAATTTGCGCTCTGCAGCCCGTTAGGACCTGTCTGCGTACTTATTTCTCCGTAAATGCAGCGGGCTTTTAAATATGTGCCTGTACACAAAATAACGGCTTTACACGGATATATAGCCCCCGAATATGTCTGAACCCCTTTTATTTTCCGAATTCCAGATTCATTCGGATCGTCTGCTATAATATCCGTCACTTCCATCTGACGGATATCAAGATTGTCCTGTTCTTCCAAAACCCTCCGCATCTCTTTGCTATAGTCGGATTTATCTGCCTGTGCACGAAGAGAGTGAACTGCCGGACCTTTTGACTGATTTAACATTTTCGACTGTATAAATGTCTTGTCGATCACCTTTCCCATTTCTCCGCCGAGGGCATCGATTTCTTTTACAAGATGTCCTTTTGAACTTCCCCCTATATTCGGATTACACGGCATCAATGCAATACTGTCTACACTTACCGTAAACATTACCGTTTTAAATCCTAACCGGGCGCACGCCAGCGCTGCTTCACATCCTGCGTGTCCCGCTCCTACAACCGCAATATCATATTGATCTTTATTTTCCCATACAGAATTTGCTGAATATTTCATTTATCAAGTCTTCTCCTACTGAATTTCCCGTAATATACCCGAGACTTTCATACGCATCCATCAAATCGATCGAATAAAAATCTTCCGGCATATTATCATCGATACTTCTTATTACCTTTTTCATACTTTCGAGAGCTTCCAACAGAGCGTTTTTCTGACGAACATTTGATATATACACTTGATCATTAAATGAAATGTCGCCTTTTAAAAACATCTCTTTCACTTTATCTTCCAGGTCTTTGATTCCTCTTTCTTCTTTTGCAGATATTGAGATGATCGGAATATTTGAAACTTTTTCTTTTATATGTTCTGCCGAAATCACAGTGTCGATATCTGATTTATTTAATAAAACAATCGACTTTTTGTCACTGATCATATTAATGATCTTCTCATCATTTTCATCCAGACTTCTCGATGCATCGACTACATAAATGATCAGATCTGCTGTCTCTGCATATTCTAACGCTTTATCTACGCCGATTTTTTCAATCAGATCTTCTGTCTGGCGGATTCCTGCCGTATCGACAACATTTAAGTTGAGTCCGCCTAATTTGATCGTCTCTTCTAATACATCTCTCGTTGTTCCTTCTATATCTGTTACGATTGCTCTCTCATGTCCTGCAAGAACATTCAAAAGTGACGATTTTCCTGCGTTCGGTTTTCCGACAATCACCGTTTTGATTCCTTCTTTTATCACGCGACCGTCATCTGCCGAATGAATCAGTCGTTCCAATTCCTGAATAATCTCTTCCGCCGAACTGCGCAAAGTATCGGAATATCCATCTAGCTGATATGCTCCGGATCATCAAGCGCTGTCTCTATAAATGCCGTATGATAAATAATTTTTTCTCTTATATCATTAATCTTCTTTTTTACGCTTCCTTTTAGCTGGCTGACAGAACTTTGAAGTGCATATTCGTTTTCGGAATTGATTACATCTATAACCGCTTCAGCCTGTGAAAGATCCATCTTTCCGTTTAAAAATGCCCTCTTTGTAAATTCTCCCGGTTCGGCAGGACTTGCCCCGTTTTTTAACACGAGTTCCAACACTTTTTTTACAACAAATGTTCCGCCGTGACAATTTATCTCCACGGTATCTTCTCCTGTAAATGTTCCGGGAGCTTTCATCACAGTTACAAGAACCTCGTCTATTACTTCTTCCGATTTCTTTTCTGCCGAAGATATTTCTCTGTCTACAATATATCCATAATTTATCGTATGGCTTTTTACTTCACAAAGCTTTTTCTTACCTCTGTAAATACGGTCTGCAACTAAAACAGCTTCCTCTCCGCTGATTCTCACAATTCCTATTCCCGAGTTTGTCATTCCGGTCGATATGGCTGCGATTGTTTCTTTTCTCATTTTATCCCGTTCTCCCGATTTCTTAATTTAATACTTAACTTCCCGCAAACTAAAAATAAAGCATTACATTTTATTTTAGATTGAAAGTTCCCATTCGTCAACTTAAAACATTTCCGTAAACGTCAGCTTATTTATCCACTTATTTATTCACAAAAAAAACGCCTGACGTTTCACGATATCCGCAAACTATCAGACGTCTTTTATTTTATTTAATTATCTTTTTAATGTAACTACAACTTTTCTGTACGGCTCTTCACCTTCACTGTGTGTCGTTACATATGGATCTGACTGCAGTGTGGAATGAATAATCCTTCTTTCATACGGGTTCATCGGCTCAAGTATAACAGGTCTTCTGTTCCTTTTTACCTTATGTGCAATATTTTTCGCAAGATGTTTTAATGTCTCTTCTCTTCTTGCACGATAATTTTCTGTATCGAGTTTCACTCTTACATAACCTGACTGATGTTTGTTTGCAACGCGGTTTGCAAGATATTGAAGGGAATCAAGAGTTTGTCCTCTCTTACCGATAAGAATTCCCATATTCTCACCTTTCATATCAACATAAAGAGCTCCGTCTTTGTCGATTGACGATGTGATCTCAACATCCATATCCATCGCTTTTAATGTGTCTTTTACAAACTGCTCTACATATCTGATCGTCTCATCTTCTACTTTGCAAGAAGCTCTTTTTCTTTACAGATACCGGCTCTGACTTTCCTCTTTTGCATTGCTGAAGCTTCTTCTTTTTCTGTCTTTTCTTCCCGCACAGCTTCTTCCTTTTTCGCTGCTTCTTCTGCCTGATGTTCTTTTACATCATCTTCTTTTACAAAATACTCTTTTACGGGATTCTCTCTTATTTGTTTCTTCGACAGCTTTCAGAAACTCTTCTTCTTCTTTATCTTCTTTTTTCCACGCTTCGATCACAGC
>ENA-OQCS01000087-OQCS01000087.1-human-gut-metagenome-genome-assembly--contig:-NODE-87-length-41650-cov-3.567228_pt1 | contig 41650 bp, 55 predicted proteins | sample MGYA00242757_ERZ504575 | MGnify/ENA primary metagenome ERZ504575 (study PRJEB26092, sample SAMD00036297) | human gut metagenome | host: Homo sapiens | study: EMG produced TPA metagenomics assembly of... | reverse complement strand
TTGGCAAAGCGGGTGAGGTCGAAAGATATGGTGTCTCGACCCGTGATGCGAGAGCCTTTTACTTGTACTTCCTTCAAGACAAAAGCTGTTGAAGCCATACTGATGATGGTTTCTTTTCCCGATGAAATCGATGTTTTTGTCTTTTATACCCCATAAACGTGGCCTGCAGTTTGTCGTTGGCTTGCTTTTCGGTGATGGGGAGCACGAAGGTTCCGTCCTCCTTTGTTCTTGTAAACTTCAAGGGCTTTCCATTGCGGAGCAGCGTGATGGAGACGTTGGCTAGACGGTTATGGGTCAATGAATCTTCTACATAACCATGAATCCCGGTAGCAGTGTTGTCGTCATCGAGTAAGATAGGAGTGTTTCTCTTGCTCTGCATCGCCATTGGGATGCAGAACAAGAGAAAGAAAGCGATAAAACTGATAATTATTTTCTTCATAATTCGCCTTTTTCTATTTATCTGTTTGCAAACCTTTTAGTTGCTCCTTTACTTTCGCTGTAAGTTTAGCTTTTTCCTTTTCATCCTTCAACTTATCAGCTTTTGCCAAGAACATCTGGAGATAGAGTTTTGCCTGTGGCTTCATCTTGGCTCCGATATACATTTGCGCAGCATTATAATAGTTGTGAGGATCGTCCTCGTCATCATATTCGATGCACTGGGCGAAGGCATGACCTGCATTCTCGTATTCCATTTTATAGTAATAAAGCTCAGCAAGTTGCTGGTTTACATATAGTCCACGACTGCGAGGGTAAGCCACGGTTATAGACTGTTCCAGGTTGATGATGGCGTGTCTTGCCAGGGTTTCCTTTTCCACGACGTTCTTAGTCTGTTCGGAAATCTTCTTGCAAGTCATGCCAAGTAGAAGAGACAGTTCATATTTGGGTTGTCTTTCTTCATCTCTGCCGCCTTGTTCAGATAGGTATAGGCTTCTCGGTACTTTTCCAAGTTATAATAGCACAATCCTATGACGAGGTTAGACTCAAAATTGTCGAATCCATCGGCTATAAGCTTCTTGTATCTAGGGATGGCTTGCTCGTATCTAAGCTGTAAATAGAGTGAATAGGCAAGCTCCTTGTTGATGAGAATATTAGTGGAGTCACGTTTTTCTACATACGACAAGGCGAAAGCTGAAACGCTTTCAGGCTCCCCATGGTTGTTCCATTGCTGAAGTAGGGTGCAAATACCTCCCCGTCGTATGGGTATTTGCCATAGATAGTCATGCCATATGATTCTACCTTTTTTTATCGCCAAGATTAAGATAGGAATAGAACATCATGCGCAAGTCTTCATGGTTGAGACTGTCGTTAGGAATGCTATCCATGCAGGCGATGCACTTTTTGTTGTCGCCACGAAGACGATAGCAAGAAGCGAGCTTTCTGAGAACATTCAAATCGTGTGGATGCTCATTGATATATTGCTGGTAATAGGTGATGGCATGGAACGAGTCATGCTCGTTCATGCAACTGTCGCCCTGCAGTATCAAGCGATGGATGGGAGTTTGTTCTTTCTTGGCTGATATTCCGATGATTCCAATGAATACCAAACAAGTGATGAATATAAATCTTTTCATTCTTATGTTGTCCGTTTGTTGTTATGATGTAGATACGATCAGTTAATCGAGCTGGAGTTACTCCAGCTCGATAGGGTTGCCCTTGTTGCTTCGGTTTAGAGCCTTGATGGCACCTTCGGGTAATTTCTTAAACGTAACTCCAGTTTTTCTCGCTGTTGCTTTGAGAGCTTCTGCGCCATCAAATTTATGCTTAGCCTCTCTTAACTCTTTCTGTGTTACTTTCTCTCTTGCCTTTTCCGTGAAAGTTATGCTTTCGGTCCCATTCAATGTGCTCATACCGATAGCATTGAATATGTATTGTTTGTTCTGGTCGTAAGCAAGTAGAACAAGACCAGGCAGTCCGGAAATTTTCCAAGGTCCTTCGCTTATAGGTATGTCTTCTGAGTACCAGGCATACCAGGTCCTGCCTTTGAAGAGTGCTTTTGCCAGCAGGCATTTATAGCCAATGATGGTAGTTGTGCTATCTGGGATAAGCTGCCAGTTTGGCACCTCTAATTGTTCTGTACATTGGTAATAGTTACCAAGGACTTTATCCAGTAAAGTGGTTTGCCCCTTTGATGGATAGTTCTTGTAGAATTCCCAATGGATTCTGCCACCTCTAGGAATTTTACTCATGTCATATTGCCCCGTCTTAGCTTGTTCATCCATGATAGAATCGGATATTTGCTTGGTTCTATCATAGAAATGAGTTGTCTTGCTACCGATGTCCAGTCGCATTTCGCTCTCCCAATAGTTGTAAGGAACTGTTGTGTATCTGGTACCATCTTCCCATTGTAGGTGATGCGATAGTTTACCTTGTCAATATTGACCACTTTCTCATTTTTGTTGCCTTTCTGAGCATTCAAGCTGCATACTGTGAGTATGGCTGCTAATAATAATGTTATTCTTCTCATAGTCGTTTGATGTTTTGAATTTCGGATGCAAAGGTAACACAAATGATAGAGATAGCCAAATCGGAATTACATGCAAGTGAGAACAGATATGTTGATAACGAGAGAGTTACGATTAGGAAAAACTTAAAATACAAGCTTTTTGTAATGCTTCGATAAGTTAATGGAGTATAGCGAAAAACTTATGGGAGTGCTTATCTGATGATGTCGTCGAATGACTCAGCTCCAGTGTCACTCTTGATTCTCGACTTTCTTACCCTGATATTCGAGAGAGAGTATTGCAGGATTTGCATCACTTCCTCATCGCTCTTGCCGATATGGTAGAGGATGCAGAAGAGGCTTTGTGATGGATTCAAGTCGTAGTTCTCCAATCGTTTGTTATACGTCTCGTCTATCACCTTGAAGCTGGCGAGAAGTTGTCGGATGCCTTGCTTACCTATCTGGCTGATGTTTTGATTTTGTATAGTCATCGAATAATACACCAAGCCTTGGCTGATGTCTGTGAGCTCGGTAATTTGAGCCTTGTATTCCTCGATGTCCTTGTCACGGCGTTTCAGTTTGCGAAGCTGGGTGGTTATTTCGTGGTTTAATCGTTCGCATTGCTCCGATAACGAAGAGTTCTCCACATCTTTTAACTGGTGCAGTGACTCATGCAAGTTTTTAATAGTTTGGTGAGCCTTTCGGATTCTGGAAATGGAGAGGTAAGTCATCGTCAGGAGAATGATGAGCACGATGATGATTCCTACAAATATATAGGTCTTAACCTTTTCATAGCGATAACGGGTGTTACCACCCTCGTACATCAGTTTTACTTGCTTTTCCTTTCCTGAGTTTTCGCCTTTGGCAAGCAAGGGAGCTTCTTGTCGTAGTTCGTGGGCAACACGCTTTGCCATGAGCGTATCTCCTTTTTGTAGGGAGAGAAAATATAAGGGGAGATAATACTTATATCCTAAAGCAAAGGGATAGGATCCCCATGGCTGTATGTATTCTTGATTTATGCTATAGTTTTCTTTGATATGCTGCATGGCGAAGGCATGGGTTTCCTTGCTGTTTCTTGTGAGCAAGCGATAGAAATCGATGTTGTTGTCATATTTTACCCCGTGATTGTCTTGCGCTTTCTTTGCATAGCTTATCAAGATGGAATCAGGCACATCGTCCCTGTCCATCAAGGCTTGGAAGTAATGATAGTACATGGGTCCCAAGGTGCTGTCCTTGTTCTCTTTTATTTGATTGGCAACTTCGAAAGCTTGGTTGGCAAGTTCCTGATCTTGGTTGTTGATGCTACGATAGAGTAGTGCCCAGGCACGGTAGCGGATATTGTTGGTTTGGCGAGCCTCGTCTTCTAACTCTACGGTGTAAATGTTTTGGTGGGTAATGCGACACAATATGTCGTACATATCCAGCTTCTCCTTTTCTCTCATGTTGCTATCGTAGGCGATGGCTTGTGCGAACCATTTGATGGCTTTTGTGGTATCTCGATAGTTGTTGAGTATCGAGGCTCCCTTATAATATAAGGAACGTGCAAGAAGGGGCTCATCCTTTCGTTCACGAAGATGTTGATGGCATCGTCTATGTCGTTTTCTTTATAGATGTAACCCTTGAGTTGATATTCTATCTTGGCTGTTAAGAGCTTATAGTAGCCTTTGTTGTCGTTGCTGTCAGCACGAGAGAGAAATACCTTGGCTTGTGCTGGGTATTCGTCGGCAAGGTCGTCTATCTCAGGGAAGGATAGGCGATATCCTGAGTCCATGCAACTAGAGAGAATGGCTAGCTGCATGATAGTGAACAGAAATATGATGATTTTCTTGCTTGTATAAATCATATTGTTATCGTCAAATTATCAACTTTACATTTGTTGTTTCAGAAATCTTTTTGCAAAAGTACAATAAATTGTCGATAAGAACAAGAAAATAAGCTTTCTATTTCAGATTTTTGTAGAAACTCGCAAAAATCTGAAATGGAAAGCCTTTGAGATGTCCCTATCGCTCGATTGGATTGAAGACACGTTTCCTTGCTTTTGGTTTGATAGGTTTTCCATTCTCATCTGTCCATTTTTCATCTCTTAGCATCTCGCTTCCATCGTCTCTCAGCTTGATTTTGGTGAGGTCAGACTGGGAAACTTTCTCTGCCTCTTCGGGCTTGGCGTATTTGAGAGTCTCCTTGCCTTTCAGGTCTTCCAGTCCGATGGCGTTGAGATAGAATTGTTGCTGTGCATCGTAGGCACGGAGTATGAGACCAGGCAGACCGCAGAGCTTCCAAGGACCTTCTGACACAGGGATATCCTCAGCATACCAAGCTAACCAAGTTCTTCCCTTGAAGTTGGTCTTGGCGAGTTGGCAATGATAGCCGATGATGGTTGTAGTGCTGTCAGGGATGAGTTGCCAATCGGGAGTCTCGGCCTTTTCGATGCAGTGATAGGTTCTCAAAGCCCACGATTCCTGAAATAGGGTCTGACCGTTCTTTGGGTAGTTCTTGAGGAATTCAAAGTCCATGCATTTTACCGGTTCGGCTTTTCTTAGGTCAATGACACAGCCTGAAAACATCATTTGTAAGACTTGCTTTTTCCATTGCTCCTTGGACTGGTTATAGAAGTGAGTGATGTTGCTACCGATGTCGAGTCGCATCTGTGCCTTGCGATAGATATACGGCATTTCTGTGGTGTCGTTCACCTGTTTTGCATCGTAGGTGATGCGATACTTCACTTGGTCGAGGGTGAGTGTGTCCACGCCCGATCTCATCTGTGCTTTTGCGGTCAGGCTGCCTAAGGCGAGGATGGCTGCGAAAATCAATGTAAGTTTCTTCATGTTCTCTATTTATTTTTTGATGCTTATTTACGAGTAAGACGCAGAGATAGGGAAAAGGTAAACAGAATAATGACGGTCAGTTGGATTATCTGAAGCAGAAGTAGTCTATGTAAATAATACTCTAGAACGAGGCAATCTAGAAGAAACACCCGTAAAATGGGGAAAGAAGAGATTGAAAATCTTCCCTTAAGAGATATTCTCACCAGACTTAACCTGTAAAGATATCTCTTCGTAGATTTCGCGGCATCTCTTTTCCTTCATTTTATTCTTTACGCCAACGGCAATCATATCCTCTACGGTCGGATGCCCAGTCCCATTTACAGATGTTGCGTGTTCTCCATTATATCCCTCGGTGCAATGGGTGAGGTCGTAGGCAGGAGCTAAATGCCAGTGCCATTTGCCATCGCTCTCTTTCTGAACCAAGAAAGAGAAGTTCTTGCAGTGGTCGTCCTTGTTGTCCATTATGTAATTAAAAACCATGCGGCGGAACATCTCTTCCACATCCTCTTGCTTTGGGTAAGATAACCTGTAAGCGCCAAAAGGTTGAGATAATCGAGAATAGGGTTGGAAAGGGAAACGTTGAGCAAGGCTCCAGCTGTGGCTACGTGAATGCGTTCGCCTGTTGGAGAAATGTCGAAGCGACGGCAGGCAAAATACTTGTTGTTTACCAGTTTGAACTTGGGTACTTGGATACACATTGCTTGGCTATCTCATTATAATGATACTCTTGCTTTCCCATATCTTGTGGGTCATAGGTATGGCGAAACTTGACCAACCAATGACCATCCTCATTTGTGAAAATGGCTTTCGGGCGACAACCGCCACTATTACCACTATTATATAATAGCAATCCTGCGTCATTATCCTGTTGCTCCTTCAATACTTCCAAGGCTTTGGCTTGTAAAAGGTCAAAGTCCTCTATCTCGTGTCCAGTCTGGATAGAAGTAATAGGTTCGTAGGTCAATGCGCCCATACCTCCATTGCCCACGATGCTCAGTCGGTCGAGAGCAGATAGCTCAAAGTCGTTGATACCCTCTTTTAGCAAGGCTTTATGCAATAGGTATCTACCATATCCATCGGGAAGGCTGTCTTCGAAGATGCCAAAGTTCCCGTTGAAAGGGGTGGCTTTGGCAATGAAAAGACCAGGCTTCAGTGGCAATTCCAACGGAGATATACTAAAGCCTGATGCTAACCACTGATTGGCATACTCGAAGGTGCATACTTTTCCATCGGCACTCAATGACAGTGTGCCGACTTTCTCCTGGTGATATTTCACGGCTAAAGATTCTATATGTTTCATTGTCTGTATGCCTTTTTCTTGTTAGCGTTTCTTTTTATCTGTTGCAACTCCTCCATGGTGGAGTACTTGGGTTGCGAGAAGACGTTCTTGATTTCTGATGTGTATTCCAAAGCTATGGCGATACCTATCAGATTTTTGAGGGAGATGAGGCCCTTTTGTTCGAATCTGGTGATGTTGCTGACTGCAACGCCTGACTTGTCTGCCACTTGCTCACGTGTCAGATTCTTCTCTATTCTTCGTTTTCTGAAGTCGTTTGCCATCTCCTTTGCAATCTCATCAGGATTGTCGTGGAGGTAGTTATCTAATATTGCTAATATATTGTTCGTTTCTTGCATAATCATTGGGATAATAATAAGATATTATCAGTTGCAAAGATACAAAAAATAATGTTATGTTCCAAATAAAAATCAATTAAAAAGTCAAAATCCTTATAACCTTGTCTCTTATCCTTAAAAGCAAAGAACTCCCCGTCTCTTTTCTGAGATGGGAGTTCTTGTTTAGAAGGAATACTGGGCGGAAATCATCAGTCGCGAGGGCGAAGATAATAGCTGTCGGTCAATGTACTGATGCCGCTATAGATGGTTTCCATATAGTTCTTCTTGTTGAAAAGGTTTCGAAGCTCTGCTGAAAGGCGGAGCTTTTTCATTCTCCATACTGCCGAAGCATCGCCAAGGAGGGTGTTAAGGTGGCTGCCCTCTTGCAGCTTATTGTGATAATGTACGAGCGAGAAGGAGAGGTCCACATGGCTGATGGTAGCGGTGGCAGATATGCTTTGGCGCCAATTAAATAACGATGACTTCGCCATTTTTTGACGTTTCGAGTTGTAAAAAGAGAATTCTCCCTCATAGCTAAAGGCACACCAGGACGGCGAGAAGTCGATGCTAGGCTTCACAGTATAGTTGTCCGCGGTGTAGCTGATGGCTTTGCCGCTGCTGTATTGCTCCCCCTTGCTGTAGTTGTAACTGCCCTCCAGGCGGGTTTTCAGATGCAGGTCGTAGAAGCCCTTCGATATGTAGAGTGATGCCCCTAGGTTGTTGCTCTTGCTGTCCTGCTTATATAATGAGGTATAGTATTTGCCATCCTCGATGCGTAGGTCGGATGCCGTGTTCATCCAGTTTTTGCTGGCATTGACCGATGCGCTGAAGAAGATTTCCTTGATAGGGCGCTTGTAGTCGTAACTCAACTTGCCATAAAGAGAGCGAGTTATCGGAATGATGTCGCTCGAAGTGTACCAAGAGCGATAACTTTTGCGATATTGCTTCATGGCGTAGTTGGTGGCATTGCCTGTTCCTGTACTGTATCCTGTGTAGATAGTCAACTCTCTACGGAAATCCAATTTCTTATATAAGTAAAGGTAGGGTGATATGGTAAGTAGAGTTTTCTGTGGATAGGTGAAGCGTTCCCAGATGAAATCGGGAGAGAACGACATACGGAACGTCTCGGTCTTGTATTGCCAGTAAGGGGTGAACTTCCCTGTGATGTTAAGGCTGTTTTGACCGATTTTATCGTGACTGTTTTCGATGAATCCGTTGTTTTTGCCGATTTCATCGCTTCTTTTCTGATATTTCGCATAGATGTTGTTGAGGTCTATACTCATTCTATATTCCTGTGTCCAGTGGAAGCGGTTCCTCATCCACTGTAAGGCGTGGGCTGTATGCCAAAGGTTGGTGCGGATGCGATTGCGCTCGTCGTTAACGTAGAGGTCCGCCACACCATGGTGATAGTCGGCAGTGCTACGCAAGAGAGTTGACTTTTCTTGAAGACGAAGAGGCGGTAGATACTTGCCGAGAGGTCGAGCTTTGGGATGCGGACACGTTGGGTAAGCGTGTCGTTGATGTTTGACAAACCGTCGTTTTGTGCTGCGCTGAGGCTGATGCTCTCGTTGCCATAATGCTCAGCTTGTTTACCTTGTTCTCCCATTGCAGATTGAAGGCATTGCTGATCATCGTCTTGTGGTTGTGCTCCGTGGTAACTGTGGGAGCTTCGCCGCCGAGGTCGTAGATACTTATGTTCTCTCGCTCTTGTCTGGTTACCGTACGAAGATAGTTGGCTTCTATGCGAGTCTCTGCATCGTCCTTGTTCTTCTTGATATGGTTGATGGAGTATTTTTGCGAGGTGTTGAAGCGCAGGCGTTCTTCGTCGATAGGAGCGTCAAGCGATGGTACTGATATCCATGATGGAAGGGAGCAGGAGCCAGACGATTGCTGTAAGATGCGAGTTGGTTAAGTGCATAGCCGAGATTTTTGCCTGTTCTGTCGTATTCAGCATCATACATCATCTGTTTCTTCTTGCCAATTTGCATGATATTGATGCTTCCGCCTACGTGGGACGGATGCCCTACGAGCATGTAAGGCTTGAGGGTGGGCATCAGTTTGTCGCGGGCACTGTCTTTCAAGGCGATGTTCATCGCTACATTATCCGTAAAGGTCTTGTTCTGGAGCGCCTTGATAGGTTGGTCATGCTCGATGACTTCGGCCTTTTTCACATCTTTCGCCTTGATGTTCTCCTCCAGCTGGTTATATTTGCCACCGGTCAGGTCGAGACCTTCCACAGTGAATCGATTGATGGGCTTACCATTGTAGTTGATACGGCCATTCTTCTCTATATCCACGCCTGGCAGCTTTTTCAGTACATCTTTCAGAGAGTTATCTCGTTCGTTGGCAAAGCGGGTGAGGTCGAAAGATATGGTGTCTCGACCCGTGATGCGAGAGCCTTTTACTTGTACTTCCTTCAAGACAAAAGCTGTTGAAGCCATACTGATGATGGTTTCTTTTCCCGATGAAACCGCCGTTTTTTGCTTTTTATAGCCCATATAGGAAGCTTGCAGCATATCGCCAGTTTGCTTTTGTGCTATGGGAATCAGGAAGTTCCGTCTTCCTTGCTGCGTGTAAACTTCAAGGGCTTTCCATTGCGCAGCAGCGTAACCGATACGTTGGTCAGACGGTTGTGTGTAAGTGAATCTTCCACATAACCGCTAATCTTCTCTTGGGCAAACGCATGGCACGCCACGAACAGAATAGTGAAAAGAACTATTATTTTCTTCATCTTTTTTCTCTCTTTTCTATTTTACCTTAGACACTTATCTCGCTAATGTCTTTAAGACGCTTGTCTGGCAAAAAAGTAAACTGCTAATTATCTTTCAATCGGATTGTATGGCTCAGCACGCTTGGAATGCTTCAGGATATTCCTTTTTCATCCTGATCTTTACAATTGCAGCATACTTGGCATCTTGAAGCAGATAACCGATTGGATCGGCATAGTATTTCTTGTAAATGGAGGTCAATGATTTGCGGTCGATAGTCGAAGTCTTACCTTTATAATAGATAGGTATGGAGCCTTTGCCTGTTGTGAGTCCTACAGCTGTAATCCATAATCGTTCTCGGAGTCGTGAGCCTTGAGAATCAATCCTGGTAGTCCGCTCAGCTTCCAGGGACCATTGTCAATAGGGATGTCTTCCGTGTACCATGCAATCCATGTTCTACCCTTAAACTTGGCAATAGCTGGTGGCACTCGTAACTGCAGATGGAATTGATACTGTCTGTGAGTTGCCAGTCTATCGGTTCCATCGGTTCAATGCACAAATATCTGTCAGCAGCAAAGAAATCGAGATAGGCAGTCTTGCCCGGTTCTGGATAGTTCTTATATACTTTCCAATTAATCTGTCCGCCATTACCGTAGAAATTGACAGGTATTCCTTTTGCCATATTTGCGGAGATGGTAGAGTCTCTTTGGAATATCGGATAACTGTAGAATGCGGAATACTTGTTGCCAATCTGCAAGAGCATTTTCTCTTCGATGCGGCCAATGATGGTGTCGGTCTTGGTATATTTCTTTTCGTAAATATACTCGGCATCATATACTACCTGATACTTTACCTGATCAATGGAATCTCCCATGCCAATGCTTGATTCATCGAACAGGTTTACTGTTTGAGCTTGGAGCATGCAAGCATATAATGCAAGCCATGCTATTAATAATACCTTTTTCATAATCTTCGTCAATTATTCATTATTTTATCTGTTTCTTTCGTTTTTGTGATGCAAAGGTACTGAGATCATCCGATGAAATCGATGATTTCTGTTACTGAGTTATTACTTTTGCTTCTTTTCGCCTATTATTATTTTATTACTCTTGCCTTTGTTTACGGATTTTTCAGTAACTTTGCCGTCAAATTCAAAAGATCAGGAATGTATGAACAGTAACAGTAAGCTGAAAATAGTGTGGATGGTATGTGGGGTAGCAATCGTATTGTTGTTCTGCACGCAGGCATATTGGCTCCATCTTCAATGTCAATATAGCTTAGACCAGCAGGTAGAACAATTCAAGAAGGATTGTGATGAGGTGTTGGCGCAAGATTTGAAGAATAGAAAAAAGTTACAGGAAAATTCATCTACGAAAGGTAGAAGAGATACGATTATGCTCAAGGTAGAATCTGAATATGATATGAAGAAGGGATGTAGCCGTACAACGCTTTCTTTTTGGAACAATCACCGCTTTCTTGTCCGTTTGAATGATCCTGATCTTACGGGTGATGATGCTTATCTCATCATTAGCAGATATCTGGCTAATATAGGTAAGCATCCCTCGTTGGCTTCTTATCAAAGATTACTGGATGATAAGGGATATGGGAAGATATCCTCTTTTCGACATATGGATTACAAGACCGTCTTCCTGAGTGCAAGATATGAGGTCGAAGGCAGATGGTCACGTGTGGTGACGGTAAAGTATCAGACGAACCAATGTTTCGCCAAGGTATTTCTTTTCAGGTGCCCATTCCTATTACTCAAACGCTCAAAGCCATGATGTGGCAATTGATAGGAAGCATCTTTCTCTTTTTCATATTGATAGGATGTCTGTATTATCTGGTTAAGACCATAGTCTTCCAGAAACGCATTGATGCATTCGCCATGAGTTCCTGAAGAATATGATTTATGAGTTGAAGCAACCAAAAGAAGATGACAAAGGTGAAGAATCTGCTGTTTTTATCGGTTCCATTGCTTTCTACTATGCGCAGAATGAACTGCTATGTGGTAATTCCAGAGTAGTCATCACATCTCGTCAAGCTGAAATTCTGAAGCTTCTTGCCGAGAACCAGAACCAGCTTGTAGAGCGGGATTTCATACTGAATGAAGTCTGGGGGGATGACTCATACTCCAATTCCCTTGCCCTGAACGTGCAGATTACCTATCTTCGACGTGCATTGAACCTGGATGAAAAGGTAAGCATCGAAGCCGTCATCAAGAAGGGATATATCCTGCGAACCTGTTGATCTTGTTATCAACTCTCATCTTTTTAGAAAGGTGGAAGTTTTTTTATCTTAATTTATTTTGTCCTTCACCTATTTTGTTGTAACTTTGCAGTCGAAATTCGAATTTAAATTATTTTATGTAATTATGGCAAAAAAAGCTCTTTTAATGATTCTCGACGGATGGGGAATCGGTAAGCATGATAAGGGTGATGTTATCTTCAAGACTCCAACTCCTTATCTCGATTATTTGACAGCAGTTTCTGCACATTCTACTCTCCAGACTTGTGGCGAGGACGTAGGTCTTCCTAACGGTCAGATGGGTAACTCTGAGGTAGGTCACCTCAACATCGGTGCAGGTCGTGTGGTATATCAGGACCTCGTTAAGATTAACAAGGCTTGCGAGAGTGGTGACATCTTGAAGAATCAGGAGATCATCAACGCTTACAGCTATGCTCAGAAGACTGGTAAGAAACTCCACTTGATGGGCTTGACTTCTACCGGTGGTGTTCACTCTTCTTTGGATCACCTCTTCAAGTTGATTGAGATCGGTAAGGAATATGGTTTGAAGGAGACATACGTTCACTGCTTCATGGATGGTCGTGATACAGACCCTAAGAGCGGTAAGGCTTCATCGAGGAGGTGCAGGCTTGCTGTGACAAAAATGGTGCACACATCGCAAGCATCGTAGGTCGTTTCTATGCTATGGACCGTGACAAGCGCTGGAACCGTGTGAAGGAAGCATACGACTTGCTCGTTGAGGGTAAGGGTAAGCAGGCTGACGATATGGTGAAGGCAATGCAGGAAAGCTATGATGAGGACGTAACAGACGAGTTTATCAAGCCAATCAATAACTCTAAGGTTGACGGTACTATTCAGGAGGGTGATGTTGTTATCTTCATCAACTACCGTAACGACCGTGCCAAGGAGTTGACACAGGTATTGACTCAGCAGGATATGCCAGAGGAAGGCATGCACACCATCAAGGACTTGCAGTACTACTGCATGACTCCATACGATGCAAGCTTCCAGGGCGTTCACATCCTCTTCCCTAAGGAGAACGTAATGAATACTCTCGGCGAGTACTTGAGCGCACAGGGCAAGAAGCAGCTCCACACTGCAGAGACAGAGAAGTATGCTCACGTAACATTCTTCTTCAATGGTGGTCGTGAGACTCCATACGAGGCGAGGACCGTATCCTGGTTCCTTCTCCAAAGGTAGCTACATACGACCTGAAGCCAGAGATGAGCGCTTACGAGGTAAAGGATAAGTTGGTTGGTGCTATCAACACTCAGGAGTACGACTTCATCGTTGTAAACTTCGCTAATGGTGATATGGTAGGTCACACAGGTATCTACAACGCTATCGCTAAGGCTGTTCACGCTGTTGACAACTGTGTAAAGGACGTTATCGAGGCTGCCAAGGCTAACGATTATGAGGCTATCATCATCGCTGACCACGGTAATGCAGACCACGCTATCAACGAGGACGGTACACCAAACACCGCTCACTCTTTGAACCCAGTTCCATTCATCTACGTAACTGACAATAACTCAGCTACCGTTAAGGATGGCCGTTTGGCAGACGTTGCTCCTTCTATCCTCCACATCATGGGCTTGGAGCAGCCAGCTGATATGACTGGTGAGAACTTGATTTCTGACAACAAGTAAAAACGATTTTATATACCTCAAAAAAGTATCCTAAGATACTTGCGTAAGTATCTTAAGATACTTTTGAATTTATATTAAGCATGAACGTAAAGATAGAAGAAAGTTGGAGACAGCATATAGGAGAAGAATTCGACAAGCAGTATTTTGTTGACCTCACAAACTTCGTAAAAGAGGAATACCTGCGTACACCCTGCTATCCTCCTGGGCGTTTGATTTTCAATGCCTTCAATCTCTGTCCTTTTGATGATGTAAAGGTAGTGATTATCGGGCAGGATCCATACCATGAGCCGGGGCAGGCAATGGGGTTGAGTTTCTCTGTGCCGGATGGAATCACTTTTCCACCATCATTGATTAATATATTCAAGGAGATTCAGATGGATCTCGGCACTCCGATGCCAGCTACGGGCGATTTGACCCGTTGGGCAAAGCAGGGAGTATTGTTGCTCAACGCCACGCTTACCGTTCGTGCCCATCAGGCTGCGAGCCATCAGCGCAAAGGCTGGGAGGAGTTTACCGATGCAGCCATCAAGGCGCTCAGCAAGGATAAGGAGCACCTGGTGTTTATCCTCTGGGGCGGTTATGCCCGAAGCAAGGCGAAGCTCATCGATACAAGCAAGCATCTGATATTGGAAAGCGTTCATCCTTCGCCATTATCAGCCAACAGAGGCGGATGGTTTGGCAATCATCATTTCTCCCGCTGCAATGCGTATCTGCAGCAGAACGGAATTGCGCCTATCCAATGGTAGGTACACCTATTAATATATAGCTATCCACTCATGGGTAGCTATCAGTATTTTTATTATACACTCAAAGAAATTTATTCATCTCAAAAAACATTATGAAGAAAGACGAACTGCGTATTCTGCAGGTGGGCAACGTGTTGGTTTCACCTGATATTATCACCGAAAAATTCTGTTGCGACCTTGATGCCTGCAAGGGCGAATGCTGCATTGAAGGCGATGCGGGAGCTCCTGTTACCCTGGATGAGATTATGGAGATTGAGGATGCGCTGGATGTGGTTTGGGATGATCTCTCGGCTTCTGCCAGGCTATCATAGATAAGCAGGGCGTGGCTTATACCGATATTGAAGGCGATTTGGTAACGAGTATCGTGAATGGTAAGGATTGTGTGTTTACCTGCTATCAGGATTTGCAAGACCTGGGCGATGGACATACGATTCCGAATTGTTGTCTCTGTGCTTGGAGCGTGCTTATCGCGAAGGAAAGTCGAAGTTCAAAAAGCTATCTCCTGTGCTTTGTATCCAATCCGTGCCAAGGATTTCGGCAACGAGGTGTATGGTATCAACTATAACAAATGGCGCATCTGCAAGGATGCCATCAAGAAGGGTGAAGAGTTGAATCTTCCGGTTTATAAGTTCCTGGAAGGTCCGCTGATTGAGAAGTTCGGTAAGGATGGTATGATGAGCTTTGCGAAGTGGCAGAGCAGTTGCTTGCGACTTGGAAGATTAATAAAAAAAGAGATTTCGAAAAGCTTGGTAGCTTATTCCGAAATCTCTAATCCTTCAATATCCACGATATCACTTTCCTTGAATATTCCTTTCCAGGAAAGTGTGTATATCTTTTGCTTGCTGAATTTAAATCGGCAGAATGCCTGCTCATCCAGTTCTCCGTTGCAGATGTACAGGAAATCATTGATCTTTAATCTGGTTCCTTTGCCAGCTCCTCGCAGCGTAAGGCGGATGGTGCCATAGAAAGGTCTGCCAAAGTCGATGTTGTAACCTGTGGAGTCTCTGTATGTACAGGCTGGCTTCAATACCTTGTAGAGCTTGTTCTCGTCCTTGATAACCTTCTTGTCGCAGAAGGCTTTATAATTCGCTACATAAGCTGTATCCTGTCTGTATTCGTCTGTGATGACGCAACCTGTAGGGTGAATCCATCCGTAAGGGTGATATTCCTCAGATTTCCAAGCCTGCGTATTGGTGCGGGCATGGAAGCGTTCGCCTTTTCCATTGCTGCATTCCTTGAGTTGTCGGCAGAACCATTTGCCGTCTGCTTTCTGATAGAATGGAATGCTGTCCTGCTGCCATCCGTAGAATTCCAGTGAGAGTTGCTTGCCGTAGCTAGGCTTGCCTTGTGGGGCGTACCATACAGCAATTACATTCTCGCCATTTTTGAGGAAGCGGGTTACGTCGATGGTTCGGTTCAGAAGAATGCTGTCCTTGATACCATCGAATTTCAGGCTTCCCGTTACGTTTCTCTCATTGATATAGAGTTTGTAGTTGCCTGTGCTTGCTATGTTCATAAAGGCTTGGGTAGGGCGCTCGTCCATGATGTAGCTTTGGCGAAACCATACCTCAGAAGAATCGTTGGGCAGGGGATAGGATATCCAGTGGATACCGAACTCCTGTGCATGGGAGCTCAGTACCCAAAGTATAGAAATGATGAGAGTTTGTTATGTATCTCATTGAATTACTTTTGTCCTTTTCTTTAATGTTATGTCTTTTATTCTGATAGATAACTATAGTCTTTTACTCTATAGATATAGATAAGATGGATATGGATCTTTTATCTGATGGTCTTTGTTTCTCCTGCCTTGAAGGTAAGGATTTTCTGTTTGCCATTATAGAGGATAGTCAGATTACCCTCGTTTTTGCTGGTGATGGTTGCCTGAGTCAATTTGCCTTTGTTCCATGCGAGCGATACGCCATAGTTGCCACGGGCCTTTAGACCTCTTATTTCTCCTGCCTGCCATTCCTGTGGAAGAGCAGGGAGCAAATTCATCGTTTCACCATCGCATTGCATCAGCATCTCGCAAACACCTGCAGTTCCTCCGAAGTTGCCGTCTATCTGAAATGGTGGATGGGCATCGAAGAGGTTAGGATAGGTACCGCCACTGTGATGCTTTCTATCCTTGTAAATCTCAGGACTAACGTAGGTGAGCAACTTGCGGTATATCTGGTAAGCCTTGTCGGCACGATGCAGACGAGCCCAGAGGTTGATTCTCCAGCCTGTGCTCCAACCAGTAGAATTGTCGCCCTTGATTTCCAAAGTCTTGGTTGCAGCTGCAGCAAGCTCGGGTGTCTTTGCTACCGAAATCTGGTGGAACGGATAGAGACCGAGCAGGTGAGACTGATGGCGATGATGCCAATCCTGGTCATCCCAATCGTGATACCACTCCATCAGGTTGCCTCGCTTTCCAATGTGGTAAGGACGCAGGCGATTGAGAGCAGCTTGCAACTGCTGCTGATAATCACTGTCGATACCTAGGGCTTTCGCTCCCTTGATAGTGTTCTTGAAAAGCTCACGGATGATGGCAAGGTCGGCGGTTCCACCATAGAAACTGCTGCCACGGTAGCCTTATCGGTGATATAGTCTGCCTCTGGCGATGTGCAAGGGGCTGTAATCAGTTCGTTCGGATTGTGCGGGTCTGGGATGAGCCACGCTAACAGGAAATCGGCAGCGCCTTCATCAAAGGATAGCTGTATTGCGGAGATATTCCGTGTCACGGGTATAGTCGTAGTGATCCCAGAGGTTTCTACAAGCCAGGCTCCACCCATCGCCCAATTGCTCCATTGTGGGCTCTCGTTTCCGGTTCCCACAGGGTTGCTCATCGCCCACGCATCGGTATTATGTCCGGCACACCATCCCTTATCGATGCCGTAGAAGTGCTGGGCATTGTGGCGACCTGTTACCGACAAGCTTCTACCAATCCATCTACAGGAGCAACCAGCTCGGAAAGATTGGCAACTTCTGCCGGCCAGTAATTTTCTTCCAGATTGATGTTGATGGTATAGTTGCCACGCCATGGAGAGCGGAGGCTGGTGCCAGAGTCCCTGCAGATTGGCTGGTACTCCCTTGGTGCGGCTACTGCTGATGAGCAGGTATCTGCCATATTGGAAGTAGAGCTGTTCTAGATAAGGGTTGCTCTCGTGATTGTCGCTATAGGCGAGCAACTGCTGGTCAGTAGGGCGGGAAGCGTCAAACTTGGCACCTTTCAGGTTCAGGCTTACTCTATCAAAGAGTTTCCTGTAATCAGCGATATGACGCTGCTTGAATTCATCATAGGTGAAGTTGGCAAGATGCCAGGCATCATCAGATACTCTTTCGATATACGGAGCCCCTTCTTTCACCGGGTGTTTGTCGAAGCCATTGTAGCTTGTCTCGTTGACAAGATAAATGATAGCCTCGCTTACATCTTTTAGATGGAGCACTGAATCGTCAGCCCATACCTGTCCGTCGGTGTTCTTTACATGAAGCATCGCACAGTAATGCGTACTGTTGGCTTCATCTCCCAGAACATGACCTGTCATGGTGATTTGTCCTCTGGATGCTTTCACCTGATGAGGAATGAGGGAGGTCAGGGATATGTCGCTGTTGATGGCTCTCTTTTGAGAGGCACTCAACTTGATGGCGATCATCTTGTCAGGATGTGAAGCAAAATACTCCTTGGTGTACTGGATGCCATTGCGCTTGAATTGTACTGTAGCAAGGGATTTGTCGAGATTTAACTCACGATAGTAATCAGTAAATTCTCCCTGGTTGCAGTCTATGATATTGATCATGCCCAGCGCTGATAGAACTCCGAGTTGTGTCCTTGTACATAGTGCTGCAGGGAATCGGCTGTCTTGTAATCTTCCTTAAACAGGGCTTCTCTGATTTTGGAAATCCACTTGTAGGCTTCGCCACCTTCGTCAGGGTTTACAGGAACGCCCGTCCATAGGGTGATGTCATTGAGCTGGATGGAATCATTGTTGGCTCCGCCGTAAACCAGCGCACCCAGTTTGCCATTGCCCAGTGGCAGTGACTCTTCGAAGGCGTATGCAGGCTTGTTGTACCACAACTTGTTGGTAGGGGAGCTTTACTAACTGTTGCCGCCTGGCAGTTCAAGAACGTTGAGGCAGCTAGCGCAAACGTAAAAAGCCGATGCTTCATAAATTTAGTTTTGTTAGTTGTAAAAACATGATGTCGGGGTTGTTGCTTTTTGAAGGCTGCAACCTAAAAAAGGGGGAAGACTCCTGCAGAGTCTGCCCCCAATATATGGTGTTCGCTTTATGCGTCGATATTGGCGTATGTTGCGTTCTGCTCGATGAACTCTCGGCGTGGCTCCACATCGTCGCCCATCAGCATAGAGAAAATCTCGTCAGCCTGAGCTGCATTCTCGATGGTAACCTGCTTGAGCAAGCGTGTTGCTGGGTCCATAGTGGTTTCCCAAAGTTGCTCTGGTTCATCTCACCCAAACCTTTGTATCGCTGGGTGTGGATATTCTTATCTTCTGTGCCCTCGCCATACTTGTCGATGAAAGCCTGGCGCTGCTGCTCTGTATAGCAATACTCGCTTACCTTGCTGCGGTAAGTACACTTGTAGAGAGGTGGGGTAGCGATATACAAGTGGCCTTCCTCGATAACTTTAGGCATGAAGCGATAGAACAATGTCATGATCAGCGTGTCGATGTGGGAACCATCGACGTCGGCATCGGTCATGATGATAATCTTGTCGTAACGCAGCTTGTCTGTGTTGGCTTCCTTGCTGTCCTCACCATCTACACCGAAGCGAACTCCGATACTCTGGATAATGTTCATGACAGACTCAGCTTCGAATACTTTATGCCACTGAACCTTTTCTACGTTCAGAATCTTACCACGCAATGGGAGAATAGCCTGGCGGAAACGGTCGCGACCCTGCTTGGCTGAACCACCAGCGGAATCACCCTCGACAAGGAAAATCTCGCATTCCTTAGGATCCTTCATGGAACAGTCTGCAAGCTTACCAGGCAGACCACCACCTGTCATGAAGTTCTTGCGCTGTACGCTTTCACGTGCCTTGCGGGCTGCAATACGTGCAGTAGCAGCCAATACCACCTTCTCGCAGATGCGCTTAGCTTCGTCTGGATGCTCCTCCAGGTAATCAGCCAAAGCTTCATTTACCGCCTGCTGGACGGCTCCCTGAACCTCGCTGTTTCCGAGCTTGGTCTTGGTCTGGCCCTCAAACTGAGGTTCTGCTACCTTGATAGAGATAACGGCGGTAAGACCCTCGCGGAAGTCTTCTGGTGCAATCTCTACCTTTGCCTTCTCAATCTGCTTAGAGATGGCTGGGTCAGCTTCTGCGTAAGCCTTCAGGGTACGGGTCAACGCCATACGGAAACCAGTCAGGTGGGTACCACCCTCGATGGTATTGATATTGTTCACGTATGAGTGGATATTCTCAGAATAGTCTGTGTTGTACATCACGGCAATCTCAATAGGAATACCCTGCTTCTCTGTCTTCAGGTAGATGACGTCATCGAAGAGGTGGGTGCGATGGCGATCCACGTAGCGAACGAATTCCTTCAAACCATCCTTCGCATGGAAAACCTGCTCCTTGGTCTTGCCTTCCTCGTCTGGGCGCAGATCTTTCAAGGTAATCTTGATACCTGCGTTGAGGAATGCCAACTCGCGCATACGGTTGGCGATGATGTCCCATTTATAGACTGTGTGAGTAAAGATTGTTGGGTCTGGCCAGAACTGCTGGCGTGTACCGCGCTTGTTGGTCTCGCCTACCACCTTGACAGGATAGAGAGGCTTACCCTTCTCATATTCCTGCTGGTAGATTTTGCCGCCACGGAACACCTGTGACAACATGTGGGTAGAAAGTGCGTTTACACAACTTACACCCACACCGTGCAAACCACCAGATACCTTGTAGGAACTTGTCGAACTTACCACCGGCATGGAGCACGGTCATTACGACTTCGAGGGCTGACTTATGAAGCTTCTCGTGCATATCCACAGGAATACCACGGCCATTGTCTTCTACAGTGATAGAGTTGTCCTCATTGATGGTAACCTCGATGTCGGTACAGTAACCAGCCATCGCCTCGTCGATAGAGTTATCAACGGTCTCGTTTACCAAGTGGTGAAGACCCTTTTCGGAAATGTCTCCAATGTACATTGCCGGACGTTTGCGAACAGCTTCCAAGCCTTCAAGAACCTGGATGTTGCTCGCTGAGTAATTATTTGCGGTGTTTTGATTTTCTGCCATTTTTAGAATTGTCTTATTTCCGTGCAAAGATACAAAAAAAAGCTGAGAAACAGCTAGTTTTCTTTGTGAAAATTAGCGAAAAAGGAGAAAAAATAAGGTGGTGATGTGTTGAAGGTCGAAGGGGTATAAAAAAGAGTAAGGCTGCAACCCCTTTATGAAGGATAGCAGCCTTATTTATCTCTTTTGCTTTAACTTGGAAGTTAGGCCAACTTAGCGATGTGCTGTGTAAGACAGACTTTAAGTTTGCAGCCTTGTTCTCGTGAATAACGTTGATCTTAGCCAACTTGTCCAAAAGCTTCTGTACTGTAGGATAGAGCTTTGCAGCCTCCTCCTTGTCAGTCATGTTGCGCAACTTGCGAACGGCATTGCGCATAGTCTTTGCATAGTACTTGTTATGCAAAGCCTTCTTCTTGTCCTGACGGATTCTCTTTACTGATGATTTGTGATTTGCCATCTCTATGTTTTATTTTTATATTCTTTATTAATGTTTGTAGTCCCTAGCAGAGTCGAACTGCTCTTTAGAGAATGAAAATCTCTCGTCCTAACCGATAGACGAAGGGACCATTGCTTATTTGCGGGTGCAAAGTTACTACTTTTTATTTGAATCTTGCAAATTTTTCCGCGAAAATTTTCGCTAAATGCTTGTTTTTTTGTAATTTTGCCCTGTTTTTTAATAATTATAGACAAAATGGAAGTAAAAACTAGAGCTATCGTACTACAGACCATTAAGTATGGGGATGCACAACTTATCGTGGATTTCTTCACCGAAAAGTTGGGCAGAGTCTCTTTTATGGTCAAAATACCCAAGTCTTCTAAGGCGAAGATGAAGCGTCAGCTGTTTCAGCCCTTGATGATTCTCAACCTGGAGTTCGATCATCGTCCGAAAGCTAACTTGCAGCGATTGAAGGATGTATTCATCGCTCTTCCCTTTGTGGATCTTCCCTTTTCGCCTTACAAGTTGGCGATGTCTATGTTTCTGGCAGAGCTTTTGGGGCAAGCCACCAGGAACGAGCAGGTGAATGTTCCATTGTTTTCCTTCATAGAGGAGAGTGTGGCGTGGCTCGACCAGGCACAGGGGAATTATGCCAATTTCCATATTGTCTTTATGGTTCGGCTAACCTTCTTTCTTGGATTTTCGCCTAACCTTGAGAGTGGTGCGCATGGCGATTTCTTCGACTTGGAGGAAGGCCGTTTTGTATCCTTCGTGCCTACACACGTACATTATTTAAATAAAGAGGATTCTTTACGTATGTTGGGGCTGCTTCGCCTGAGCTATGAAACAATGCACCTCTACACAATGTCCCGATTGGATCGAAACCGCTGTGTAGAGGTGATATTGCAATATTATAGGATTCATGTTCCGGGATTCCCGGAACTGAAAGCTTTTCTGTTCTACAGGAGTTGTTCGCTTAAGGATGGTTCCCTAGATGAACGGTTTTATGCTTTGTTCTCTATATGAACGGGTTCCCTTGGAACTACAGCTTTGCCTGATTGTTTAGGCGAAGCTGATGACTCCCTGTACTGTGTCGTTATCGTCTTTCTTCTTAGCCTCCTCTGTTTCAGCATTGCCAGAAGCCAGATTGCGGATGTCTTCGAGAGTCTGACGGGTGCGCTTGAAGGTTGGTGTATTCTCTACCTGAAGGATTACATCCTCATTGTCGAGATCCTCAGGACGGAACAGGAAGATGTGTGGATGACGCTTATACTGGTAGAGTTGCCGTCTGAACCATAGTAGCGCTCGCGTCTGTTCTGACGCTCTGCCCTTGTCTCTTCCTCTTCTGCGATACGGCGAGCTTCCTCTTCTGTATGCTTCTTCATGTGGCGGTTCATTCCCTCTACGTCTTCGAGTCCGAAACCTGTTGCCAATACGGTAACCTTGACACGGCTGCCCAACTCTGGATCAATGGCGAGTCCCCACTTCAACTCAAAGTCGTCTCCAAACTTCTCCATGAAGTCGTTTACATCGTTCATCTCATCCATAGTCAAACCAGGATTGTCCTTCTTCTCACTGGCAAAAGCAATGCTCAGCAAAATCTTCTTGGAGTTGAATACATCGTTGTCGTTGAGCAAAGGTGAGTTCAATGCATCCTCAATCGCCATCTTGACACGACCTTCACCTTCACCGTAACCAGTACTCATGATGCAACGCCACCATCCTTCAATACGGTCTTCACGTCGTTGAAGTCAAGGTTGATGAGTCCGTGAACGGTGATGATTTCAGCAATACTCTTTGCTGCAACGCTTAAGGTGTCGTCTGCCTTTCCGAAGGCATCGAGTACTGCGAGGTCTGGATAAATCTGGCGGAGACGCTCGTTGTTGATAACCAGCAGCGCATCTACGTGCTTAGACATCTCTTCTACACCATCCAGTGCCTGGTCGATCTTCTTAGGACCTTCGAAGCGGAAAGGAATGGTTACGATACCAACGGTAAGGATTCCGAGTTCCTTGCTCACTTTTGCGATGACAGGCGCAGCACCGGTTCCTGTACCACCACCCATTCCAGCAGTGATGAAAGCCATCTTGGTGCCGTCGTTCAGCATGTGCTTGATCTCTTCCAGGGTTTCCTCGGCAGCCTGGCGAGCCTTGGCAGGCTTGTTGCCGGCTCCCAGACCTTCCTTGCCCAACTGCAGATGTACAGGTACTGGAGAATCGTTGAGCGCCTGATTATCAGTGTTACACAATACGAAGCTTACGTCGTGGATGCCTTCACGGTACATGTGGTTGACAGCGTTACCACCGCCACCACCTACACCAATCACCTTGATGATGCTGTTTTCCTTTTCTGGCTCTCCAAAGTCCAGAATATGTGGAGTATTTGTGTTATCTAGCATAATAGTCTATTCTAAAATATGATTATATTATTCTTCCTCAGAGATGGTATCCTTCACGAATTTCTTGAATCCTCTCATGAACTTGTGAACGAGGCTGTTCTCTTTTCTGCGTTTTGCTTCTTCTTCGGCTTCCTTTTCTGCAGGAGTCTTGCCTCTTCCTCTTCCTGTTCTCTCTTGCGGCGAGCCTCTTCTTCAGCCTTCTGCTTTTCGGCTGCAGTCAATACCACGCCGGTGCCTACTGTCTCGTTCGGGTTGCGAGGAGCCTTGTGGGCTTCTGCACCTGTTCCTGTTGTAGGACGGTTGTCGAGGTTGTCGAAAAGGTCGTTGTTGAATTCGCTGCCAGCGCAGTTCATGTCGCCCTTAGCCAGGAGTCCCAATACGGTATTCATCATACCAGTATGATTGGTGATCTTAGGATCCTTTGAGTTGACTGTCTGGGTAACAAACTTCGCGATGCGTACCTTGTCGATATGGGTATGAGTCTTGAATACCTTATCGATTTCTGGCATATTGCTTCCACCGCCGGTGAGGATGATACCACCCATCAGCTTATCAGAGAATTCTGCAGGTACCTGGAACCATGCATTTTCTACGATTTCCTCCACACGAGCCTCAACAATCTCGATAAACTTTTGCTCTCTATGGTTCTGTCCTTGTCAACAGAGTAGTTGAGTGTTGGGTCGATATTGCTGATATCGGTGTAGGCCTTTGCATATTTCAGCTTCATCTTTTCTGCATCAGCATCCTCGAGCTGGAGGCAAGTCAAGTCCTTGGTGATGTTGTTTCCACCCAATGGGATGACAGAGAGATGGCGCAGGATACCCTTGTAGTAAACGGATACGGTAGTGGTGTCGGCACCCAGGTCAACGAGCATACATCCGGCTCTCTTCTCAGAGTCGGTCAATACGCTGTCTGCCATAGCCAATGGTGCGAGATACATCTCCGCAATCGAGATATTTGCATTCTCGAAGCAGGTGTTGATATTGTTATAGAAGTTCTTGCGCCAAAGGATATTCAGGAAGATACCTTCCAGATGGCTGCACTGTATGCCTACAGGGTCAATCTGGTACTGGTTATCTATCTTGTATTCCTGTGTTGCAGCGTCAAGAATTTCTTGGTCTGGATAAGTCATGTTGCGGTTGATGTCCATCAGCTCATTAATCATATCCTGCGAGATGATAGATGCGCCTGGCAGATCTTTCACGATGACGTTCTTGAGGCTTCTGATAGATCTGCTCCTACACCCACGTAAACCTGGGTAATATCTTGTTTGAGGAAGTTCTTCAACTTCTTGATGATGCTAGTGAGGCACTGGCATGTTTTGTCGATGTTATAGATAACACCCTTTCTGATACAAGAAGACGAGTTTTCCTCGACGGTAGCCAGCACAGTGATGCTGCCGTCTAAATTCTTCTGACCAGCTATACCTGTCATCTTAGATGAGCCAAGCTCGATAGCTACAATAAATTCCTTTGGCATAGTCTTTATATATTATCTTTTTCTGTTTCAATTATAAAATTAGCTGTTATGATGCTTTGTGCAAATTATCTGGTTGTCAAACTCGATGTTGATGTATGAGTATTTGTTCCAGCCAGCTTGAGAGAGACCATATTTGTAGAACTTTTCCAGACGGTCCATTTTCTTGTTGATGAAGTCTTCTACATCTTGTTCTCTTTTGCTGATGATATTGCTTTCCGGCAGGTTACCTATATATATAATGTGGTTTCCTACTCGTGGCACCAGTTCAATGCCCCTGTCGGGCAGTACGTTGATCTGCTCTATCTGATTTCTCCAAAGATTGTTCTTCATCAGGGTCTTGCTTACCAGCGATATGTATTTCTGGGCAAACCATTTGTTGATGTTGCCTGTGGCGATGATGATGTCGCTCGTATAGTTGGTGTTGGGCATTACCTGATAATGATCATCTATATAGTAGTCCTCGTTGTTGATGCTCTTGATTCTCACAATTGGCATACGCTGGGTGAGGTAGATATCCACCAGTCCGTCTTGCGTCTTGTAGCATTCTGCGGTCTTCACGAAGGGGCTGGTCTTTAAGGTTTCCTCTATCTTTCTGGCGTTTACGTTGTTCAGCGGTTTCTCCAGGGGATAGAGCTTTTTTATCTCCAGTCTCTTCTTGATTTCCTTTGCATTCAGAAAGCCGTTGGTCATCTCATCCTCAATGTTGATGTTTACCTTGGTGCATAGCATTCCCTTTTCATCAGGTTTGTTAAACTTGGTGAAAGCGAATCCCAGATAGGTTGCCAGTGCAACATCCAGGGTGATGAGTAGGGTTTTCTGCCAATTGATATGCATTGATTACTTTGTTCTTGTTTGCATAAGTCCCTATCTTCGGGGCTTATTTTGATTCTAGAATCTTTGTGATCTCTGGAACGTAGTTGTCCAGATCGCCAGCTCCCAGAACGACGAGTACGTCGAAGTCACGGCTCTTCACCAGGCCGAGTACATTTTCCTTGTGAATCATGCTCTTCTCTACACCTGGTTTCAGGTTGTCGTAGATGAGCTTGGAGGTAACTCCTGGGATAGGCTGCTCGCGAGCAGGATAGATATCGCAGAGGATGACTTCATCGAGGAGACTCAGGCTGTTGGCAAAGTCCTTGTAGAAATCACGGGTGCGGGTATAGAGGTGAGGCTGGAAGATGGCTGTAATCTTGCGATTTTTGTAAAGCTCACGAATACTCTTTGCACTCTGGTAAATCTCTTTTGGATGATGAGCGTAGTCGGAAAGGAATACGAGCTTGTCGTTCTTGATCTTGAAGTCGAAGCGGCGGTCCACGCCTCCGTATGTCTTCATTCCGTTGCGAAGCTCATCGGCGGTACAACCATTCAGCTGTGCCATTGCCATTGCTGCCACACCATTTGTGATGTTGATTGGCACTGGCTGTCCGAGCTCTACGCCTGTAACGTTTTCGATAGGAGAGATGAAGTCGAATGTGATTCCGCCATTCTCTATCTTGATGTTCTCAGCGTGGAAGTCGCCTTCGTCCTGGCTGTATTCGTATATCTTGACGCCGTCCTGTACGTGCTGCTTCATCTCCAGGTCTTTGTGGATGATGAGCGCACCGCCCGGCTGAATCAATTCTGTATAGTGACGGAAGCTTTCGAGATAAGCCTCCTTGGTACCATAGATGTCGAGGTGATCAGGATCTGTAGATGTGATGACGCTCATCCATGGGCGCAACCAGTGGAAACTGCGGTCAAACTCATCTGCCTCGATGACTACGAAGTCGCTCTTGTCTGAGAGAATGTAGTTGGTGCCATAGTTCTTGGAGATTCCTCCGAGGAAGGCATTGCAGTCGAGATGGCTCTGGTGCATGATGTGGGCACACATGGTAGAAGTAGAAGTCTTGCCGTGTGTACCTGCCACGCACAGTCCCTTGTGGGTGCGGGTCAGAGTACCCAGAACCTGTGCACGCTTCTCGATGGTGAATCCATTCTCGCGGAAGTAAACCAGCTCCTTGTGCTCAGCAGGGATGGCTGGTGTATAGACAACCAGCGTGTTCTTGGCATCCTTGCAAGCCTTAGGGATGAGATCTACATTCTCTTCGTAGTGGATGAGCATTCCTTCTTTCTCCAACTCGTGAGTGAGATTGGAAGGAGTCTTGTCGTATCCGGCTACAACCAACTTCTTGCTGAGGAAGTATCTGGCGATGGCGCTCATACCGATGCCGCCTGCACCTACTAAATAAACTGCTTTAATATCCTTGATTTCCATTATCTTGTTGCTAATTTGATTACTTCGTCGGCGATGACGTCGGCTGAGTTCTTTAATCCTAATTTCTTGATGTTCTCACAGAGTGAGTTGAGTTTATCCTCGTTCTTGACAGTGTTGATGGCTTTCTGGAGCAATTCGTTTGGCGCATCAGCATCTTTCACGTAGATGGCTGCATCCTTGTTTACCAGTGCCATGGCATTCTTGGTCTGATGGTCTTCTGCCACGTTAGGGCTTGGGACAAGGATGACTGGCTTTCCGATGAGGCAGAACTCACTGATACTGCTGGCTCCGGCACGGCTGATCACGAGTCGGCAGCCTTGTAAGCTGCGCCCATGTCGCTGATGAAGTCTGTAACCTTGAGCATTGGCAGTTCCTTGCCCTTGAGTTGCTCCATGATGGCTGCGTTGTAGTACTTACCTGTCTGCCAGATAAACTGCACGCCGCTTTTCTTCACGAGGTCGAGGTGCTGAAGCACGCTCTCGTTGATGGTTCTTGCACCGAGCTCTCGCCCACGAGCAGGATGGTTTTCTTGTCAGGGTCGAGACCGAACTGCTTTCGTGCTTCTTCCTTGGTGAGGGTAGTCTCCAATACGTTCTGGCGTACTGGATTTCCCGTCATGATGATTTTGTCGGCAGGGAAGAAACGTTCCATTCCTTCGTAAGCCACGCATATCTTTTCTGCCTTCTTTGCCAGGAGCTTGTTGGTCACACCTGCGTATGAGTTCTGTTCCTGGATGAGGCATGGAATACCTTTGCTAGCGCAACGTTGAGTGTAGGACCGCTGGCGTATCCGCCCACACCTACAGCAGCCATCGGCTTGAAATTCTTGATGATGCTCTTGGCCATGTGCTGGCTCTTCCATATCTTGAAGAGAACAGCGATGTTCTTGAGCAGATGCTTTCTGTCGAAACCGCAGATAGGCAATCCTTTAATTTCATAACCAGCTGCAGGAACACGCTGCATTTCCATTCTGCCGAGTGCTCCAACAAACAATATTTTGGCATCAGGCGCTTTGCTTGATGGCGTTTGCGATGGATACGGCAGGGAATATATGACCGCCTGTACCGCCTCCACTTATGATAATTCTCAGTTCATTATTCATAATCCATTCTTGTTTACGACCCGAGGGTCAACAATTTTCACGCAAAGGTAAGCAAAAATCCATTTAATGGCATTTTTTACCTTATTTATGATACTCTTTTGTTATGCAGCAGCAAATTTGTCAAAATTTGCTTCGTTTTGAGGCAAATCTTTCTTTTTTGCGGTTCTACTGATGCTTAAGATGATGCCCAGGTAGAGACAGTTGATGATGGTTGAGGTTCCACCTCGGCTGATGAGCGGAAGTGGCTGACCAGTAACCGGTGCCAAGCCCACAGCTACAGCCATGTTGAACAGTGCCTGGATAACCAGCATGATGGCAAGCCCCATGCACAGGAATGCTGGGAATGTGTTCTCACACCGGTTGGCGATTCGTCCGGCTCTGAAGAGCAGAATGATGTAGAGGAATGCCACAAAGAAGGCACCCCACAGTCCCATTTCCTCGATGATGATGGCGTAGATGAAGTCGGAGAAAGCTTGAGATAGGAAATCTCGTTCTACGGAGTTTCCCGGTCCCTTTCCCACGATATTCGATGAGGCGATGGCGATGTTGGCATGGGCACCTGTGCATCCTTATCCAGATCCACGTCTTCCGGAGCCACTGGCTTGGAATTGATAAACTTGTCGATACGTGCTTTCCAGGTATCTGCTCGATGGAACATCTTCTCTGCCATACCTGGTGCTTCTTCCTTCTCGTTGATGTTCTCTGTGAGCGTATTTTCCGGCTTGTTTTCTCCGTTTTCCTTGTCTTCACCCACGATCATGACGCCGGCGAAGACAACGCAGATAAATATCAAGACGCTGCCCACGAGTTTGCCTATCTGACTCATAGGTACTCTTCCGATGATCATCATGCATAAGATGGTGATGCACAGAAGCATGGCTGTGGATAAGTTCTCAATTCCGATGAGGATGATAAACGGGCAGCAGGCCGTCAAGACATACTTGAAGGCTCTCCGTTCTGCACCATTCTGCGTCTGCATTGCACTGAGAATCTGTGCCACTACCAGCACCACCGCTCCCTTGGCTATTTCCGAAGGCTGAAACTGGATGCCCACCAGGTTAATCCAGCGGGATGCACCATTGGTGGATTGTCCCGCTATCAAAACCCAGATGAGTAAGCCCAGAGATGGAAATATCACAAAAGGAGTGACGATCTTGAAGTACTTACACTTAACCTTGAGCATACATATCATGGTGCCTAAGCCTAGAAAAAGGAGACCTATATGGCGTATTACCGGCGCCATATAGTTACCACTCTTGTACGACAAGGAGCTAGAGGCGGAATACACCTCTATGATGCTTATCATACAGAGAAAGAAGAAGACCATCCAGATGACCTTGTCTCCCTTGAATATGTTGCCTATGGTCTTATTGTTCATTTCTTAACTGTCCTATCTCTAAAATTATTATCACTTAAGTTCTTGCCAGATGAAAAGTTATTCACCGATGGCTCTTGCCAGGGCCTTGAACTGCTCGCCGCGGTCCTCCATGTTCTTGAAGAGGTCGAAGCTGGCGCAGCATGGGCTCAGCAATACGGTGTCGCCTGGCTTGGCAAGTTCCTGGCAGGCTGCCACGCAGTCTTTCATGCTGTGGGTGTCGCGAACAGGAATGCCCAGGGCGTCGAAGTTGTCGTGCAGCTTCTGGTTGTCGGCTCCGAGATATACGATACCAGCACACTTCTCCTTTACCAGGTCCTTGATCTGGTTGTAATCGTTGCCCTTGTCCTTACCACCGATGATGAGGATGGTAGGGGTTGTCATGCTCTCCAGAGCGTACCAGCAAGCATCCACATTGGTAGCTTTTGAGTCGTTTACATAGTAAACTCGCTTGAACTTGCCCACCTTCTCCAGTCGGTGCTCTACGCCTGGGAAGTCGCTGAGGCCCTTGTGTAGGGTCTCGTGGTCGATGCCAACGATGTTGCAGGCAAGTCCGGCTGCCAGGCTGTTGTAGATGTTGTGCTTGCCGCGTAGGCTCATGTCTGCCTGTGGCATCTCGAAGGCTGATGGGAAGTTGAGCTTGTACTTGCCGTCCTCGATGTAGCCCACGCATCCTTCCTCGTTGAATTCTGAGAATGGGCAGAGGTGTGACTTGAGGTCATACTTCTCCAGTTCCTTCTTCACGATAGGATCATCGTTCCAGAAGATGAAGCTGTCTTCCTCTGTCTGGTTCTGTGTGATGCGCATCTTGCATCGGTATAGTTCTGCATCTTGAACTCGTAGCGGTCCAGATGGTCTGGAGTGATGTTGAGCAGGATTGCCACGTTGGCACGGAATTCGTACATGTTGTCAAGCTGGAAACTGCTCAGCTCGATGACGTAGTACTTATGAGGTGTCTCTGCCACCTGCAGCGCCAGACTCTTGCCGATATTGCCAGCCAGTCCTACATCGTAGCCAGCCGACTTGATGATGTGATAGATCAGCGAAGTAGTTGTGGTCTTGCCGTTGCTACCTGTGATACAGATCATCTTGGCATCTGTATATCTGCCTGCAAATTCAATTTCGCTGATGATAGGAGTACCCTTTGCCATCAGTTTCTGAATCATAGGGCTTCCTTAGGAATGCCCGGGCTCTTGATGACTTCATCAGCGTCTAAGATTTTCTCTTCAGTATGATGTCCCTCTTCCCACTCAATGCCGTGGTCGTCCATCAACTTCTTGTAGTTGTCCTTGACCTTAGACATGTCAGAGACAAATACCTCGAATCCCTCTTTTTTCGCCAGCACGGCAGCACCTGCGCCACTTTCGCCAGCTCCTAAAATTACAATTTTGCTCATTGTTGTATCTTTATCTTGTCAGGCTGATAAGAGCCTTTGTTTTATCTTATCTTCAATGTGATGATGGTGAGTGCTGCCAGGATGATGGTCACGATCCAGAAACGGATGGTAATCTTTGATTCGTGGTAGCAGTTGCGAGGCTTCTTCCACAGATACTTGCAGTCTGGATCCAGCTGGCTGTCCTGTGTGCGGAAGTTGTCGTGGATAGGCGTGCGCTTGAAGATGCGCTGCTTGATGCCTCTGTGCTTACCCAGCTTGTAGTAATATACCTGCATCATCACGCTGAGGCTCTCTACGAAGAAGATTCCGCAGAGGATAGGCAGCATCAGCTCCTTGTGGATGATGATGGCGCCCACGGCGATGATTCCGCCGATGGTGAGCGAACCGGTATCGCCCATGAACACCTGCGCAGGTAGGCATTGTACCAGAGGAAGCCGATGAGGGCTCCGATAAAGGCACAGAAGAATACCACCAGCTCCTCGGAGCCAGGAATATACATGATGTTGAGGTAGGCGGCAAACTCGATGTGCGACGACACATACGCAAGAATGCCTAATGCCACACCTATGATGGCGGAGTTTCCGGCACACATTCCATCCATTCCATCGTTGAGGTTGGCACCGTTGGAAACGGCGGTAACCACGAAGATGGTCATGATTACAAAGAGAATCCAGCCTGCAGCTACCTTGTGCTCACCACAGAAGCTGGTGATGCTGGAGTAGTCGAGATTATGCCCCTTGATGAATGGTATGGTGGTTTTCAACGACTTTCGTGCCTCTGCACGATGCTTTACCACCGTCTCCTGTCCCTGGCGTTCGATGGCGAGGTTCTCGTTCATCTTCACGTCTGGAGAAGCCAGAGCACCAGACCTACGATGAGGCCGATACCTACCTGTCCTACGATTTTGTATTTGCCCTTCAGTCCCTCTTTGTCGCGCTTGAAAATCTTGATGAAGTCATCCATACCACCGAGGAAACCAAGCCATACGGTGGTGATGATCATCAGGATCAGATAGATGTTGCGCAATCTGCCGAGCAGCAATACCGGTACGAGGATGGCCAGGATGATGATGACGCCACCCATGGATGGGACGCCGATCTTCTTTATGCCGAATGGGTCGATGCTGGCATCGCGCTGGGTCTCGGTAATCTGCTTGCTCTTGAGGTACTTGATGAACTTCTCGCCAAACCATGCAGAGATGACGAGTGATAAAATCAGTGCGAGCAGGGCACGGAATGAAATGTAACCCCACATGTGGAACCTGTAATGCCCCACTGCTCCAGAAATCTAAAAAGATAGTATAACATTTTTCTTCTTCTCTTTTTCTATTAGATGATAATACTACTTGTCGATACCGAAGATTTCGCGAAGCACTTCCTTGTCGTCAAAGTGATGCTTCACGCCCTTGATCTCCTGGTAGTCTTCATGTCCCTTTCCGGCAACGAGGATTACATCGCCCTTCTTGGCCAGCATGCAGGCTGTGCGGATTGCTTCCTTGCGGTCAACGATGCTGATCACCGTCTTCATCTGCTGGGCGTTGAGACCAGCCAGCATATCGTTGATGATGTCCTGTGGCTCTTCGAAGCGAGGATTGTCACTGGTGATGATAACCTTATCGCTCTGCTTGACTGCCTCTTGTGCCATCAACGGGCGCTTGCCCTTGTCACGGTTTCCACCGGCACCGCAGACAGTAATCACTTCGCCGCCCTTGCCCTCGAGAACCTCGTGGATGGCATTCAGTACGTTCTCCAATGCATCTGGTGTATGTGCATAGTCAACGATGGCTGTATAGCTTCTGGCGACTGGATTGGCTCCAGTCGTCCGTTTACGCTGTGAAGGGTACTCATCACTACGAGTACATCCTCCGGCTTCTTGCCGAGCATGACGGCTGCACCATATACGGCAAGCAGATTGCTTACATTGAATTTTCCGATAAACTGTACGCCTACCTCTCTGCCATCTATCTCCAGATACATGCCGCCGAAGTGACACTCCAGGATCCTTGCCTTGAAGTCTGCCATAGAGCGGGTAGAGTAGGTCTTCACGGTAGCCTTGGTGTTCTGTACCATGATCATGCCGTTCTTGTCATCGGCATTGGTGATGGCGAAGGCAGTCTTAGGCAGACCGTCGAAGAAAGCCTTCTTGGCGTTGCGGTAGTTCTCGAATGTCTTGTGATAGTCGAGATGGTCGCGGGTGAGATTGGTGAACAGTCCGCCGGCAAACTCCAAACCGCCGATACGCTTCTGTGCGATGGCATGAGAAGAGCACTCCATGAAGGCGTATTCGCATCCTGCCTCTACCATCTTGCCCAGCAGCATGTTCAGCTCGATAGGGTCTGGGGTAGTGTGGTCGGCAGGAATTGCCTCTCCCTCAATGTAATTGCAGACGGTGGAGAGCAGGCCGCACTTATGTCCGAACTTGCGGAACATATTATATAATAAGGTGGCGATGGTGGTCTTGCCATTGGTGCCAGTCACGCCAACCAACTTCAGCTTCTTGGATGGATCACCATAGAAGAGTGTAGCCACTTTACCTACAGCATCTTCGGTAGATGCTACCTGAATGTAAGTTACGCCTTCGATTTTCTCCTCTGGCATATCCTCGCACAAAACCGACTTTGCGCCCAGGGTCAATGCCTTTGAAATAAACTGGTGGCCGTCAACCTGAGTGCCCTTGATAGCAACGAACAGGTGACCTTCCTTAATCTTTCGGGAGTCGATGTTTACGCCCGAAACCTCTACATCAGCATCACCGACAATCTGAATCGGCTCGATGTTTTTGAGTAATTCTTGTAACTTCATATTTAATATCTTTATGTATTTACACCTTATTATATATATTAGTTCAATTCGATGATACAGATGGAACCCTTCTTGGCCGGTGTTCCCGGCATGAGACTTTGCTTGATTACCTTGCCTCTGCCATGAATCCTGGTTCTGATTCCTCTGCTCTCCATGCAGAAGATAGCGTCTCTGGCTCCCATGCCTGTAATATCGGGCACGGTGCTTTTGCCGTATTGCTTCTCCTTGATGAGCTTGATACTTCTGCTTCCTATGCGTTCTGCCTTGCCCCAGATAGGATTGCCGTTGGCGTAGCTTCCACTCCAGTTGGTGTTGGTCTTGATGCCCAGGTGGGTGAGTACGTAGTCGGCAGCCAGCACGTTTCCGTTCTTCACGTCCGGAACGAAGATGGAGGCTGAATCCTTGGCATCCTTCACGTCGAGTTTCAGGCTCTGTGCATGATGCCTTCGGCAATGTCGTGGAATACCTTGCCACTCATGCTTCCGCCGGAAGCTGGCAAACCTGATTTCTGAATGCAGACGATACAGCTGTAGCGCGGATTGTCGGCAGGGAAGTAGCCGGCGAAGCTCACCAGATAGTTGGTAATGCCGCTCTTGTAACCGCCGGCTCCCTTGGAAACCTGAGCCGTACCGGTCTTTCCGGCAACCTTGAAGTTAGGCGAACCGGCTTTTTTGCCCAGTCCCAGGCTAACCACTTGTTCCAGGATGGTCTGCATCTTCTTGATGGATTGCGGTTTGGCTATCTGTGGGCGCATCACCTCTGGCGGAAACTCCATGATGGTTTCTCCGTTCTTCACTACCTTGCTCACGAATCTAGGACGCATCATCTTGCCGTTGTTGGCGATGGTGTTGTAGAAGGTGAGGGTAGAGATCGGTGGCACCTGCGTCTCGTATCCGATACTCATCCATGGCAAGCTGGTCTTTGCCCAGTTGTCATACTGTCCGTGGCTGTTTCTGTGCGGCATTCGGATTCGGGCAGGAGTAGCTCCCACCAGCGGAATCTTCAGGTCGTCGTGCAGACCGGTGCGATAGATGCCTTGTACGAATTTCTCCGGACAGTTGTGGTAGTGGTCGTCGATGATTCGGCTCACACCGATGTTAGAACTGTACCACAGTGTCTTTGCGAAGGTCAGCATTCCATATCCGCCCTTTCGCCAGTTATGGTCCTTCATATCTCGTCCGTACATCTGCCAGACACCACATCCCGTTTCCACGCGATAGGTAGTATCTACCACGCCATCATCGAGCGCTACGAGCAGCGAGGCTGGCTTGAATACCGAACCCGGCTCCAGAAGGTCGCTCACGGCATGGTTGTGAATCTCTCTGTATTCGCCATCGAAGCATTTTTCCATGTTTACAATGGCCTTGATGTCGCCGGTAGCACATCCATCACGATGGCTACACCCACGTTGGCATTGATTTCCTTCAACTCTTCGATGAGTGAGCGCTCGGCAAGATCCTGCATGCTCACATCGATGGTGGTAACGATGTCGGCACCGTCGATAGGAGGGGTGTCGGTGATGTCGAGGAACTTGTTGCGCACCTTGCGGCGATGCACGATACCATTGGTTCCGCGCAGGATGGAGTCATAGCTCAGCTCCAGTCCGAATCTGGCGGTATCCTTGGCACCAAACATGGCTCCGATGGTTCTTCCTGCCAGCGAACCGTAGGTGCGGGTGCGGGCATTGTATTCCTCCCAGTGGAATCCGCTCTTGTAGGGAGTGAGGCGGAAAATTGGCAGCGCCTTCACCTCGGTGAAGGTGTTATAGTCGATACGACTTCCATATACCGCCCAGTGGCGGCTCTTCTTGCCACGTCCCTCTATGAGATGGCGCTTGAATTCCTCTGCTGTCTTCTCCGGGAATATCTTGTGGAGTCCCTGCAGATGGAATCCTGCTTGGCATCCCAAAGCGAGTCGTTGCCGGCTTCGGTCAGCGCCTTGAAGTCCATGAATACCTTGAACTCTGGCAGCGAACTTGCCATCTGCTGTCCTGCGCAGCTCAGGATGTTGCCTCGGTTAGGCTTCACGGTCACGGAGTCTCTCTTCTGTCGCTCGGCAACCTGCATCCAGTAGTCGTGCTTAGCCGTCATGATGTAGAGTGCTTTTCCTACGATGGCGGTGGCAATCAGGGTCATGATGATGGCGATGGCACTATAGCGCGGCATTATTTTCTTATGCTCAAACTTGCTCATTCTTCTGGTACGTTTATGATGTAGGGAGGTTGTGTAGCGATGTGCAGGGTGCTGTCCTTGCTGTGCTTCAGCATGTTGAGCACATTGCTTTCACGACTCTTCTCTGTTATCTGACTGCTGGTTGACAGTGCTCTGTATTTCGTGTCTTGCAGCTCTTTTTGCAGTTGGTCCAATTCGATGAGGTCCTTCTGGATGCTGTATCGGTTGGATATGTAGATAATGATGAAAAACACGATGAGCATGAACAGCCATATCTGCTTTCTGATGATTTGTGCGGTGAGGATGTCACCACCCAGAATCTTGCGCAGTGTGAAGCTGGCAGATCCCGATTCTTCCTCCTCGATGGCCTGCTTGGCAATCACTTCCTTGAGCGAAGCCTGCGGAGCCGGTTTGGGAGTTTCCGGCTGCGCCTTCTGCTTTTCAGTAGTCGGTGCTTTCTCCTTGGTCTTTGCCGACTCAGAACCTGCATCTTCTGCTCTTCAACCGGGATGCTTGTTTCTGGTTTTTCTTTATCTTGTTTCATTTTCTATTGCATTACATGATTGCAGTTACATGATAATCTCATTTACTCTATTTCTTTTCTGCGATTCTCAACTTGGCGCTGCGGCTTCTCGGGTTTCTCTCCTGCTCATCGGTATTTGGTATGATTACCTTGTTGTTGACGAGCTTGAAAGGCGTCTCGATTCTTCCGAAGAAGTCCTGTTCTACCTTGCCCTCTGGATTGCCCGCCTTCATCATGTTCTTCACGATGCGGTCTTCCAGTGAGTGATAGGTAATCACCGAGAGTCTTCCTCCCGGCTTGAGTAGTTCGGTGGCAGAGCGGAGCATTTCTTTCAGGGCATCCATCTCGTGATTCACCTCTATGCGCAGTGCCTGGAAGAGCTTGGCCATCTCCTTTTTCTCCCGCTCTCGCTTGAAGAGGGGTTCCACGGCAGCCATGAAGTCCTTGGTGGTCTTGATAGGGCTTGCGGCTCTTGCCTTGACCAGCGCTGAAGCGATGCGGCGGGAATTCTTCAGTTCGCCGTAGAGATAGAAGATGTCGGCAAGAGCCTCTTCCTCGTATTCGTTCACGATGTCGGCAGCAGTCTTCCCGGCTCTCTTGTTCATGCGCATGTCGAGAGGAGCATCAAAGCGGAAGGAGAATCCGCGGGTCTCGTCGTCGAAATGATGACTCGATACACCGAGGTCGCGAGTAGTCCGTCCAGTCCATCCACGCCATAGTATCTCATCCAGTTTTTCAGGTATCTGAAGTTGGAGCATACGAAGGTGAAGTTGGGATTTGCCACCACGTTGCGCTCGGCATCAGCGTCCTGGTCGAAGCTGTAGAGATGAGCTCCCTCGCTCAGGCGGGAGATAATCTCCCTGGAATGTCCTCCACCGCCGAAGGTAACATCTACATAGATGCCGCCTGGCTGGATGTTGAGTCCGTCAACGCTCTCTTTGAGGAGCACGGGTACGTGATATGTTTCTGCTGTCTTGATCATTCTTCTTGATTCTTTTTCTTTTGTAAGTTACTTATTTTTAACTCATTTCTTTCACGTGCATGTACTTATATACAGCGCGTATGTACCTATTTAATAGGAATTCGGCTTCAAAGGTACATAAAAATCCTCACATAGCTCCATGTTTCCCCACAAATTTTATGAAACGGGCGCAAAAAAATGATTTTTTTCATTTTTACGCTCCTTATTCGCTGGTATCTGGTAATTCGCGAAAAACGATGTTTTTTGTCTTGATTTCTCCCGAAAAGGTGGAAAAATGCACTATTTTTTAGCTTTATTGATAATTTTTCGGGAAAAATGACTCATATTTAAAAAAGAAAAACTAACTTTGCAGGAACTTATTAGGTTTACTGAAAATGAGTGGTTCAATAGAGAAAACGATAGACATAGAAAAGATACTGAAGAACAAGATGGGGAGCAAAGCTAAATTGTTCCCGGATTCCTCGTGTCTTGGCTAAAAAAGATTATACACGAAGACGAAGTGAACAAGTTCTTGTGGGAAAGCCGAAACCTCTCCGGTACGGAGTGGCTTACAGAATGCGTGCGCTATCTGAAGATGGATGTAGAAATCGTAGGCTTGGAGAATTTGCCGGATAAGAATGATGGCAAGCTCTATACTTTCGTGTCTAATCATCCGTTGGGTGGACAGGACGGCGTGTGCCTCGGCTCCATCATCGGAACGCATTATGATGGTAAGTTCCGCTATCTGGTAAACGATCTGCTGCTCAATCTCCCGGGCTTGAAGCCGGTGAGCATCGGTATCAACAAGACCGGCCGACAGAGCCGTGACTTCCCTCGCATGGTAGAGGCTGGATTCCAGAGTGACAACCACATGCTGATGTTCCCTGCGGGATTGAACAGCCGCAAGCAGCCTGATGGCAGCATCCGCGATTTGCTTGGAAGAAGACTTTCATCTCCAAGAGTGTGGAATATCAGCGTGATGTGGTGCCTATCCATTTCGGTGGGCAGAACTCCGAACGGTTCTATCGCATCGCCAGGTTCAGCGACAAGCATCTGCCTTTCAACCTTGCCATGATGTTCCTCGTGGATGAGATGTACAAGAATGTGGGCAAGCATTTCCGCATCGCCATAGGCAAGCCGATTCCCTGGCAGACTTTCGATCACAGCAAGTCGGCTACAGAGTGGGCACAGTATGTGAAGGACAGGGTTTACGAACTCTAGTGAGAACCCTTTTACAGTGAGCAATCATAGAAAAAGTAAGAGAAATAGAACAAGATAATTATCGATATTATATAGAGAATTATGGAAGAAGAAATCATCCAACCGATTGACCGCGAACTGCTGAAGAGCGAGTTGACTCCCGAGAAGCAGCTTCGTATGACCAACAAGAGTCATAACGAAATCTATATCGTTACGGCTAATGATTCGCCAAATGTATTGAAGGAAATTGGTCGCCTTCGTGAAATCGCTTTCCGCGAAGCAGGTGGTGGAACGGGTAAATCGATGGACCTTGACGAATTCGACTTCGGTGACAACTGCTACAAGCAGCTTATTGTCTGGAATCCAGATGCTAACGAGATTATTGGTGGCTACCGTTATCTCCTGGGCAAGGATTGGGAACTTGATGAAAAGGGGCAGCCTAAGCTTGCAACCAGTCACATGTTCCACTTTTCAGACAAGTTCCTGAAGGAATACATGCCATATACTGTGGAGCTGGGCCGTTCGTTCGTCTCTCTCGAGTATCAGAATGTGCGCAAGAATACCAAGAGTATCTTTGCTCTCGACAATCTCTGGGACGGATTGGGTGCCCTTACCGTGCTCTATCCGGAAGTAAAGTATTTCTTCGGCAAGATGACGATGTATCCTTCTTACATCCGTCGTGGCCGCGATATGATTCTCTACTTCCTCAAGAAGCATTTTGATGACAAGGAGAACCTGGTGATTCCGATGAAGCCATTGAAGTTGGAAACTCCTGAGAGCGAGATGGCAGCTATCTTCACGGAAGATGATTTCCGTGCTGACTATCGCATTCTGAATCATGAGATTCGCCAGCTCGGTTTCAATATTCCTCCTCTGGTGAATGCCTACATGAACCTCAGTCCTACCATGAAGCTCTTTGGTACAGCCATCAATTATGGCTTCGGCGATGTAGAGGAGACGGGCATTCTCATTGCCGTGGATGAAATCCTGGAGGAGAAGCGTATCCGCCATATCAACAGCTTTATTGAGGAGCATCCTGAGACGCTGAAGATTACAAGCGGTGCCAACAAGATTTTCTACAAGGAAAAAGAATAGTATTTTACTCTTCACTCTTCACAGATATGTTTTAACGATCTATTAGTTAGGTAGTTATAGCGGTGAAGAGTGGAGGCTCACTCTTCACCACTCTTCACCCATATTATTTTAGAGGAAAGAATGTCAGAGAGGCAATGGTTCCGTCATAAATGAAGACTAGGCTTTGTCATCAATGAAGACCAGGCCCTGTCATCAATGAAGACCAGATTTTGGAATAAATGATAGCTGAATCTCGCGAGAAGTGAAGAGTGGTGAAGAGTGGTGAAGAGTGAACCACCACTCTTCACCGCCCACACCCCCAGTGTTTATAGGGGTTTCAGCCGATTTGGTGAAGAGTGAAGAGTAAAAGCGAGAGTAGTCTTTTTACAGATAGTTCAGCTGAATTTTATCTCCCGACGTATCGTTTTGTGCCTGGCAATGGCACAAAGTTGCCCTGGTAAAGGGCAATATCTTGCCATAACCAGGCAGTAAATGGAATAAGGCAAAGAATGCCAATATTCCATTATATGGGGTGTTCTTAAAATGAATTGCAATATGGACAGAAAACTATCAATCAGATTTTATAAAGACCGGGAGGTAAGAGCGGTTTGGGACGGGGAACACAACAAGTGGTGGTTCTCCGTACTGGATATTATTGGTGTATTGAACGAGCAGGATGATTATTCCAAAAACCGTAATTACTGGAAGTATCTGAAGACTAAGCTGAAGAAGGAAAATAATGAACTGGTTAGTGCCACTAACCAGTTGAAATTGCAAGCTCCTGATGGTAAACTGCGTTTGACCGATGTTCTCGACAACGAAGGCATTATGCTGCTAGCCAGGAACTTTCCTAATAATAAGGCTGCCGACTTCTGGATTGGTTTACCTATAGCGATAATACCATTGATGGGCAGAGTCGCAAGAAAGCATACACTCTTTTTGAGAGTGAATTGATCAATTCCATTACAGAAGGCTCTGTCAAAGGTTTGCAGCAGATTCATGCTTTCCTCTTTGGTGGTCTATACGATTTTGCAGGACAGATCCGAACTGTGAATATTGCAAAGGGCGGTTTCCAGTTTGCTATGGCGCAATATCTCCCACAAACACTTGCAGGAATCGAACAGATGCCGGAAAGTACGCTGGATGAAATCATCGACAAATACGTAGAAATGAACATCGCTCATCCTTCCGTGAGGGAAATGGTAGAGCTACGCGCATTTGGCTTGACTTGATATTGAAGCGCAGGCTGAAAAATGTGTGGATTGGAGCCTTATTGACAAGAATGATTATTTGGCTGCGATGACACAGAGTGTTGTTGATAGCAGTCGCATCAAACAGCTTATTTCCAATGCTTTAACTGATAAGATTGAAGACCGTGAGGTCTTTATGAAGGGCATAGACTATTCTTATTATTATGAGCAGGTGGATGAATAAGTAAGATTAAAAAATAACACGGACAAATTCAATCTGTCCGTGTTATTTTTCTTTGCTTTTTATTTCTATGTTTTCCACCTCGGAACTCATAGACTTAGAAGCCATGTATGTTTGATTAAAAAGCGCGAATTCAACAAGCAAGTGCAAAATTACTAAATGCTTTTGCACTTGCTTGTTCCATTAGAAGAAGATATTATCCGCTTCATAGTTGTCTCACCTAGACTTTTTTCAAAAACTTCCTTAAATGACATTCTTGGTTCCAACAAAAAGTATTATTTTTGCATCCTATAAAAGAAATATGCAATGATGAGAAGAAAGACAACTTATAATTTTCTGCAAATAGTTATCATAACCGTTTTGTTTCTGCTGGTTTCATGTGACGGGAATCGTTTTGTGGATTCCAAGATGGCAAGTGCTGATAGTTTGATGGATGCCTGTCAGGATTCGGCACAGACAGCCTTAGCCCTGCTTGATAGTCTAAAGGCGCAGAAGCCTGATATGAGCAAGGCACAACAGATGCATTATGATCTAATCTATGCCAAGGCGATGAACAAGAGCTTTGTGGATTTTACCACAGATAGCGTGATGAAGCG
>ENA-OQCS01000086-OQCS01000086.1-human-gut-metagenome-genome-assembly--contig:-NODE-86-length-41755-cov-2.135822_pt1 | contig 41755 bp, 47 predicted proteins | sample MGYA00242757_ERZ504575 | MGnify/ENA primary metagenome ERZ504575 (study PRJEB26092, sample SAMD00036297) | human gut metagenome | host: Homo sapiens | study: EMG produced TPA metagenomics assembly of... | reverse complement strand
TGCCCGGGACACCCCCATGTTACCCCCTTTTACACCCGGATGTACCGGCTCCCTACACCCGGATGTAAGGATGGCAACATGGGGTGTTTACGGAATTATCTGCTTGTTTCTGCTAAAAAAAGAGAAGGCTTTTGTGGAATGAAGAACCGTATTTTGCCAATTTAACACCTATTATATTCGTTTTTACATTTGTTTATTCGATTATTTTATATGCTTTTTCAAAAGTAACAGAAGGCAATATGTTGGTTTCCAATCATATGATAAAAACGTCCTGTTTCAGGAGTGATAGAGGCAGTGATAGAGGAAAACCTCCTGTATCACTGCCTCAAACGATTGAATATCAATAGCTACAACCTTCGTGGTGATAGAGTGATAGAGGATTTGCAGGAAACTTCGTATGTAATGCTTTGAAAATTCAAAGGATGTAACTAATAGACAGTTAGAGTCCATTTGTATCCTTATTCAAAATAATATTAACATAGATATTTTATATTCATCTCAATGTAAACATCAAATTTATATGCAGTTACATCCATATATCAAGATTAAATGAAAGAGCCGTGGACGAATACCAACCATAATTTAAAACAAAATATGAAGTAGCGAAAAATATCAGAATAATCAAAATAAAAGTTTGCAACTCAGTTGCATTAATTTTGTTGTACTTTTACCGTATCGAGAAAAAGAGTAAGTCATGTCAACAAAACAATGCGAAGAGAAACTCAAAAATAAAGGCGTACGCCCGACAGCCGCCCGAATTCTTATATTGCAAAAACTGTCGGAACAAACATATCCCATTTCCTTGCTCGAATTGGAGGCACAACTGGAAACATTGGACAAATCGACCATTTCACGCTCTTTAGCGATCTTGTTGGAGCATCACGCCATCCACGCTTTCGAGGACGGAAGCGGTCGATGAAATATGAAATCTGCCGGAGCGACACCGAGACGTGCTTTATTGAAAACAGGCATATCCATTTCTACTGTGAGGTTTGTCACAAGACCTATTGTATGGATCATATAAAAATCCCGGTCGTGCAGTTGCCCGAAGGCTTCATCATGGATACGATCAACTACACGGTCAAAGGAATCTGCCCGGCATGCAAGTCCCCAAATCTGTAAAACGCAATCGAGTTGCAAAAATATCTTCGGTTCTTTGCATCGGAATAATAAAAACAGATTGAATCATGGAAGCTAAAACAACTTGCCACTCAGGATGCGGATGCAGTTGCGGACATAATAAAGGAGAAGAACACCCGAACGTGGTATTGCCGATCCTGTCTTTCATCCTGCTCATTGTGGGCTCATCTTAAACCATACCGGACAAGGCTGGTTCTCGCCGACAGTAAAGCTCGTCTGGTATCTGGCTGCTTTCCTCCCAGTAGGACTGCCTGTCATACGGGAAGCTTATCACGAGGCTTTGCGAAAAGACTTCTTCACCGAGTTTACATTGATGTCGGTCGCTTCGACCGGAGCTTTCAGCATCGGCGAATATCCGGAGGCTGTAGCTGTCATGCTTTTTTATACGGTTGGAGAAATGCTGCAAAACAGGGCTGTCGAACGTGCTTCACAAAATATCAGCCGTCTGCTTGATGTCCGTCCCGAACGTACGGACGTATTTCGTGAAGGTAATTATATCAATGTCTCCCCGAAAGAGGTACGGACAGGTGAACGAATCGAGGTAAAACCGGGCGGACGCATACCGCTCGACGGGATTTTACAGGAAACCGAAGCATCGTTCGACACCTCCGCCCTGACAGGCGAAAGCATGCCCCGCATACTTCGGAAAGGGGATGAAGTCCTGGCGGGAATGATCGTACTGGGACAAACCGTCCGCATAGAAGTGAACCGTCCCTATGAACAAAGCGCATTAGCCCGCATTTTAGTGCTGGTGAAAGATGCAGCCGAGCGTAAAGCTCCAGCCGAACTGTTCATTCGTCGGTTCGCACGGTTCTATACGCCTGCCGTGATCGTGTTGGCTTTGCTGATCGTCACGGTTCCGGCATTTGCCGGATTGATGATGCCGTCTTTCCAATACGTTTTTCATGACTGGTTGTACCGGGGATTGGTCTTTTTAGTTATCTCCTGTCCGTGTGCCTTGGTAATCAGCGTACCGTTGGGATATTTCGGAGGTATCGGAGCGGCGTCACGTGCCGGTATCTTGTTCAAGGGTGGTAATTATCTGGATGCCATCACCCGGATAAATACCATTGTATTCGACAAAACAGGTACATTGACCACTGGCTGCTTCGACGTGACGGATATACAGGCGCATAGAATTTCCGAGTCGGAACTATTGACCTTGCTTTTATCCGTCGAACAGAAAGTACCCACCCGATCGCACAAGCGATCGTCCGCTACGCAAAGAAACAGAATATCTCTGCAGCAAGCGTATCGGAGATGCATGAACTGGCCGGACACGGCGTGGAGGCCGTCATCGGTGGACAGGAAGTGCTTGTCGGGAATATCCGCTTAATGAAAGAGCGCGTGATTTCCATCCCCGAAGAGTTGTCCGACCAAGTAGCGACCGTAGTTATCTGCGCCATCGATAAAAAATATGCCGGCCATCTGCTATTGTCCGATACGTTGAAAGACGATGCCGTAGAGGCGATTGCCAAACTGAGGAAGTTAGGAGTGACGGATATCCGTTTGCTGTCGGGTGATAAAAAAGAGATTGTCAAATCTTTTGCCAGACGTTTAGGTATCGACCAGGCATACGGAAACCTGTTGCCGGAGGATAAGGCGGCACATATCTGGGAAATGGTTGAAGAGCCGGGCAAATCCGTAGCTTTTGTCGGAGACGGAATGAATGATGCTCCGGTATTGGCACTAAGCCATGTAGGGATTGCGATGGGCGGACTCGGTTCGGATGCGGCAATCGAGAGTGCCGACGTCGTTATCCAGAACGACCAGCCGTCCAAGGTGGCGACCGCCATCACGATCGGGCGCAAGACGCGTACGATTGTCCGTCAGAATATCATAGGGGCACTTGTTGTAAAAGGGATTGTGTTGTCGGCAGGTGCATTGGGATACGCCACGTTGTGGGGGGCAGTCTTTGCTGATGTCGGTGTCGCTCTGCTGGCAGTCCTCAACTCGGTCCGCATACTGAACAGGAAGGTATGGTAAAACGGGGATGTGTCAATATCTCCTTGTCCCCTCACTTGATGCGGGGCCGCAAAAGGACAGACTTATCAATCAGATTTTTATAGGGTCGGTTTTAATGCGATCCCGCGTCAAGCACGGGAACAGGACAGTTTTGACATACCCTCATACATTTTGACACGCAGCCTCGTTTATGACTCGTTTTTCACTTTCCTTTTCAGAAAAGGTTTTTCCCATTTTTCCAAATCATCCTCATTCCTCGTGTGATATACCAGGTTTTTCCGTTATCGTTTATTTCCCTGATAGAACCAGATAAGTTCGACCGTCCAAATCGGTAAAAATATGAGGATGGCCGGATTCGCTGGAATTCCATTCGCCGGGTTTGCCGTTCTTAAGGAAAGGTTCTTCCGAAAGACGTTTCCAGACAATGCCGTCTTCGCTTTCCGCCACTCCGATCTGTTGAGGGCATTATTGTAAGCTCCGGCATAAACATATAAAGTTTGTCACCTTTCTTTGCGATCGAAGCCCCTTCGATACATTTTCCTTCCCACGGATACACGGGATACAGGATAGAGGAATCCGTTACCTGTACCCAGTCTTCCCGGTTGAAATTGGTATTGCCCGGAGCAACAGCTACTCCCTGCATCTGGATGTCGTAGTTTTTATCGCGGGTTGCAAAATAGAGGAAATAGCGTCCTTTGAACTCACACACTTCCGCATCTATGGCACGCCCACAAGTCCAATCTCCGGTCGGGTGGAAAATCGGATTCGTCGGATTCCTTCTGAAATGAATGCCGTCATCCGATATGGCATGGCAGATGGCATCTTTCTTCCCATTCCCGTATGTCTGATAAAACAAATGCACCTTTCCATCCTTCACCAACGCACCGGGTGCACAAAGTCCTTTCTTCTCATAATCAGCTTCGGGAGCAGGCGTGATCTCGCCCACCTTCGTCCAGTTCATCAAATCCTTACTCTCCGCAATCCCAATATTCCATCCGGAATCAGGTTCCCCCTTCATCGGCGGAATGGAATGGTACATCAAATAGCGCCCCTTAAAATTAACCACATGCGGATCTTTCGAATAAGGGATCCCGACACGGGAGGTATCGCCGTATAACATGAGGGGACGAGCAGAAGAGCCCTGTGATAAAATTAACTGAAAGTTTCCCCATAACAATAGAATAATCAAAACAAGTTGCTTCATAAATACTATCTGATCTTTTTTAATTGACAAATGTAACTAATATTCTTCTAAATAAATTCGTAAATCGGATTTACAATAAATGATACAGCTATCCTTCTATCCTTTGCCATTAAACAGGGAAACAAAGGGCAAGCCATATACATTATTTATTTCAAGTAAGGTTTACCATCCTTCCATAAAACTTCTTGCTGTGTAATATACCAAGTCTTACCATGATCATTATTACCTTGATAGAACAAATAAGTCCGTCCGTCAAGATCGGTAAAAAGGTGAGGATGACCAGATTCACTTGAATTCCATTCTCCCGGTTTTCCATTTCGTAAAAAAGGTTCTTCCGACAGACGTTTCCAGTTCAAACCATCTTCACTGACAGCAACCCCGATCTGCTGAGGAGCATTATTATAAGCTCCGGCATAAAACATATACAGTTTATTATCCTTCTTAACAATCGAGGCACCTTCAATACATTCTCCCTCCCAATCACACTCTGGATACAAGATCGATTTATCACAAGCTTGTGTCCAGTCTTCCCTGTTAAAATCAGTATTCAAAGAAGCTGTTGCCACTCCTTGCATTTGTATTTTAAAATCCTTGTCACGAGTTGCAAAATAAAGAAAATACTTTCCATTGAATTCACAAACTTCAGCATCAATAGCCCGTCCACAGTTCCAATCACCCGTCGGATGAAAAACCGGATTACTCGGGTCGCGATCAAAGTGGATACCATCAGTTGACACAGCATGACAGATTGCATCATTTTTTCCATTTCCATAGGTTTGATAAAACAAATGAATTTTACCATCCCGAACTAAAGCACCAGGTGCACAAAGCCCATTCTTTTCATAAACGGCATTCTTTTCCGGCGTTATTTCACCGACTTTCGACCAATTAACCAAATCTTACTGGATGCGATGCCAATGTTAGCACCAGAACCAGATACATCCAACCTCGGTGGAAGCGTATAATACATCAAATAACGTCCCTGAAAATTCACGACATGCGGATCTTTTGAAAAAGGAACTCCACGACGAGAAGTATCTTCATACATCATCCTCGGTTGTGGGGTTTACCCAGCAACGAGAAAAACAAACAAGTCAATAATAAAACATATACTCTCATTTTTATTGATTCTAAATGATTAATTGCCATAACCAGGATTCTGGGTAAATTCCTCCGGATTCGAAACATTTGTCAACTGATCACGCGGTATCGGGCGTAATACATGATAATCTTTAAATTTCCCTGCAGTCATAGGACTGATTTCAGGATCATTCATACGCTCCATCAATTTGTCCGTCCGTTTCAAATCATACCAACGATGCATTTCTCCCATCAATTCACGAGCTCTTTCATCCAAAATAAAGTCAATCGTCACATCGGAAGACTTAATCTCCATCTCCGCTTCATGCCCAGGTACAGCGGCACGGCGACGAACTACATTAATATATTCAGCTGCTTTCTGAGCATTTCCAGACAGGAATGCAGCTTCAGCAGCCAACAAATATGTATCAGCCAAACGATAAACAAAAACATTACGCGATCCGGCTGTCCAGTTAACTTCTGGACGCAGGGGATCCAAATGTTTCACCAAATAAGCATACATTTTATAAGAAGTAAAACGAGTATTCGACGGCCATTCCGCATTCGGATTCTGCTCAGACTGGACATCCATCAGAGGATCGATTTGTTCACGCATATATTCCGGAAGAAATACCAAAACAGGCCAAACTTCTTTAATCTGTTCCGGTGTCCAAGGTTCTCTTGGATCAATCATGGCCAACTCTCCTTTTGTCCAAACCTTTTCTTCCACTTTTTTGGTAAACGGGCTGAAAACATTCTCCGTCACAGAATTTTCCGTTACATTCCACCGAGAAATAAAACAATCATCCCAACGTGATCTTTCGTTTTGTCAAACAAACTTATTGCAAAATCAGAAGAACGCTCACGCTCCAAGGTCTGCCATACTCAATAACTCTCTTTACAGCAGGATGTTCTTCCGAATAGGCTGAACAAAAGTACATATGGGCTGTATTACCATCTCCATTTAATTCCGCATTTTGCGTATACAAAACAGAGAAAAGGACTTCCGAATTATTTTTATTATTGATATCCCATAATTCTGCGTGCGATTTAACCAACGAATATTTACCAGAATTGATCACCTGCTCGGCATAATTCAAAGCTTTTTTCAAATCGTCATCACTCCGTTTCAAAGTAAGATACACTCTCGACAGATGGTGCATAGCTGCATATTTTGTTATATGCCGAATTCAGATGCCTGGTAAGTTTCCGGCAAGTTTTCTACAGCAAATTCCAAGTCTGTAACAATTTGATTCCAAACTTCATCTACTTTTGTTTTATGTGCAGTAGTCTCTACTGAATTTGTCGGCTTCAACGGCATAGGAATATCACCAAACTGCTGTACCAGATGATAAAAATAGTGTGCTCTGATAAATAACGATTCTGCAAGAAAACGTGTTTTTAGATCTTCATCCAATCCAGGAATATCATTATTTTCCAGACTCTCAATAACTGCATTACACTGATTCACGGATTTATAACAACTATACCAGAAACTCCTGACATCAGCATTTGTCGCATCAATCGTCCAATTATACCATTGCTCATGTCCTTGATGACCGATCCATATATCCGAAGGACCTTCACACATATAAATCAAGTATTCCTGTATATACATTCCCCTTAAGGTTGAATACAATCCATTGACACCATTGGTTATACCATCTTTCGTCGTATAAAAATTACCAACAGTCACTTTATTATAAGCCGTCTCATCCAAGAAGTCGCAAGAGACAAACATAGCAGAGACAACGAACCTATCAATATTTTATTTAGTATTTTCATATTCTACTTTCAATTAATCAGATTATTAGAAACTTGCATTTACTCCAAATATAAATGAGGTTAACGGACGGTGGTCTGTATAGCTATTACAGTTTTCCGGATCCAGTCCTACATAATCACTCTTTGTCCATGTATATGGATTTTCAACCATAAAATATACCCTGAATTTTTCACTATAAAACTTTTTCGAAATCTCTTTCGGTAAAGTATATCCCAAATTAATATTTTTCAGACGTATAAATGACAGATCCCGATAAGCATAATCACTTGACACCAATAACTCCTGTGGATTAGTTATCGCAGGTTTCGGACAAGCATTAGAAGGATTATCCGGTGTCCAAAAATCAACATCCAGATGATTATAACGAGTTGATCCAGCCTCGTCAGTCAATACTCCTAATAGCTGTCCATACTTCTGACGTGTATAGAAATAAACATTCAAATCGAAATTCTTATAATAGAATCCTGTAGAAAGTCCTGCTGTCCATTTGGGTATTTTATTGAATGTATGCAAATCGCCTTCATCATAAACCCCATTATTATTTACATCTTCTATTTTAGGATTACCAGGTTCACGTCCATACTTTGCCGCTTCCTCTTCTTCTCCATATTGCCAAACTCCTATATATTTATACAGACGTTCAACGTAGAGAGGTTGCCCAATGAACCATTTATTTCCCGGACTATCTTCCTTTCCATTGAACAACTCGACAATTTCATTCTTGTTATAGCCAAAAGTCAAATCTACTGTCCATCTGAAATCTTTTGTCACAACAGGTACAGTGTTCAAGGCTATTTCAATACCCGAATTACGTGTCTTACCTACATTTTGCCAAGTAAATTCATACCCTGTATTGATCGGCAATTGCGTTTCATCAATAGATCACGTGTATTACGAATATATCCGTCAATAGAACCACTGATCCTGTTATTCAAGAAGCCAAAATCCACGCCGACATTATATTCTTCTGTACTTTCCCACCCCAATTGATTATTAGCCAACTCGGTAGGCAGATATCCCATTGCCGACTGCTCAGTTGTCCCGAAATAATACACATATTTACCTAAAGCTCCTTGTGTTGCATACTCAGAAATTGCTGTATTACCGGAATTACCCCAGCTCAAACGTAATTTCAGATTAGAAAGCCAATCAACTTCCCGAAGGAAAGACTCATCATTCATACGCCAAGCCAATGCAACAGACGGAAAGAAGTCCCATTTATTACCTTTTGCCAAACGAGAAGAGCCATCGTAACGTCCAGTCAATGTCAACAAATACCGATCCTTAAATGTATAATTAACTCTTCCCATAAATGACAACAAAGCCCATTTACGTACAGAAGAAAGACGTGTAAATACATCTGGTGCTTCATTCACATTAAACCACGAACCGTAATAAGGCATATCCTGTCCAGTCAAACCGACCAATTCTGCTTTATCTGTCTGCATATCATGCACCAACGATACATCCAAACTATGATCATTCAATACCTTCTTATAATTCAGAACATTCGTAAAAGTAATCTGTTGCTCGTTCGTTTTTTTGTATTCAGCAGACGGAGAAGCCAACTGGCGAGCTTGAGAAGTAGAACTCTTATAAACTCCATTCTCGATTGACGACAAGCCATATGTCAAACTTGTTCGGAATTTCAAGCCTTTGATTATTTCCCAATCTGCAAATAAGTTCAAAAGGATACGGGTACGTTTTTCTTTATTGTCTACATTATTCTTATCAGTATCAAACAAAGGATTCGAATGCAATACCGTCTGATACCAACCGCTATTGTAAAAGCGCATATCTCCATTCTCGTCATAAACCTCCGTTAGTGGATCAATAACTGTTCCATATTTCCAAACACTATTATCTCCATTATTACGAGTTGTCAATGCTAAAAGAGAAGAATAGCCTACCGTCAAGTTCTTTGCTAATTCCATATCCCCGTTAATACGGGCTGAGAAACGTTCATATCCCATATTATCAATAATACTTTGGTCTTTATTATAGCCTAACACTAACATATTACGATTACGACCATTCGATTGATTGATACTGACATTATGATCCGTTTTATAGCCCGTACCGCTAAACATCAAATCTTGCCAATCTACAAACTGTCCGGAGTTCAAGGCTTTTAATTGAATATCATCAAATATTTCCTTATCTGTCTTTCCATAATTAGCCATTCTTTTCCAGTCTGCATATTTTTCACCGCTCATCATATCATAATTTTTGAATGACTTGGACACACCGACATATCCGTCATAACTAACAGACAGTTTAGCTTCCTTACGGGCACGTTTTTGTCGTAATGATAACAACACCATTTGCTCCTCGAGAACCATAAATAGCAGTGGATGAAGCATCTTTCAAAACATCAATCGACTCGATTTCTGCCGGATTGATCTCATCGATCTTTCCTCCGAACGGAGCATCATCCACCACTATCAACGGATCATTGCCCGCATTGATCGAATTATATCCACGGATCACAATGGTAGAAGATGCTCCGGGAGAGTTTCCCATCGTAATATCCGCACCTGCAATTTTACCTTGCAATGCTTGCATAGGATCTTTCATCACAGCCTGATTCTGAATCGATGAAGAAGAAATCTGTGAAACAGATCCTGTTAGGTCACGTTTTTTGACAGAACCATAACCTACCACAACCACTTCATCCAAAGCTTGCGTATCTTCCTTCAATTGGATGTTCAATGTTGTCTTACCTTTACTAACCGCAACATCCTTGTCCAAATATCCGATGTACGTTATACTTAATTTGGAACCTTCGGATATCGACAAAGAGAAATTCCCATCCATATCCGTAATCGTACCATTAGACGTTCCCTTTTCAACAACATTCGCCCCAACAACTGGTTCGCCATTTTCATCTTTCACGATACCTTTCACAATGATCTGCTTTTGCTGAGTGATAGATGATCCTGCGGCTTCCTTCTTGGAAATCACAATCATCTTGCCCTGGACGGAATAAGACAATCCGTTATCCAATACGCAGATAGAACTTCTTCCAAAGAAGCATCTTTAAAATCTCGCGTAATCTGCTTCCGTTCATTTACCTCGTCTTTCTTGTAAATGATGGAATACTGTAGTTCTTTCTCGACTTCCGCTAATACCGTTTTTAAAGGAACATTTTTAAATTGCCGGGTAATCCGCTGTGCATTCATGGAGGTAGCCCCAGAAAGCATCAAGCAAGGATTAACGCCCTTCCTACATGTTTCTATACATAAACCAATAAATTAAAGAATTAGATTTAATAATATATTAACAATTTGCGCTATTGTTTTCTAATATAAATATCCCGGTCCCGCCGTTCATAACGGATCGGAATAATCTCGGATAGAGCGTGAAAGACATCTCCGACCGTCTCTTCATTGCGAAGTGATACGCGGAAAGCTATATCTTTTTCCAAGTCGTCTCCCAAATGAATCTGAACGTCATATTTACGGGATAGGCGGACTGCCAACTCATTGAGCGTGATTTTATCATATTCAACTCTCCCTTCTGTCCAGGATTTATATTGAGAAGCCTGAACCTTCTGACGGGAAAAACTTCCGTTTTGTTTGTCAAGACTCAGCAATTCTCCCGGTGCAACCGGAATATGCCTCCCTTTATATAAAATATCGATAGAGCCTTCCAATAATGTCGTTTTAGCAGAAATATCTTCAGGGTAAGAAGATACATTAAACTTTGTTCCTTTCACCAATACACTATACTGATCCGTTTTAACCACAAAAGGAGTTCCATCTGACTGTTTAGTCACTTCGAAATAAGCTTCACCAGTTAAAAAGACTTCCCTGTTTTTAGAATTGAAGTTACCGGCATACTGTAAGGAAGAACCGGCATTCAACCATACAACTGTTCCATCCGCCAGTATCAGCTTGCTTTTTTCTCCATAGGCAGTTTCTAAAGCAAACCGGTTATCGGTGGTTTCCGTATTCCGATAAAGATAGAACTATATGTTCCACTCAATAATAGAACACATGCAATTGCAGCAACAGCGATAAACCGCTGCAATTGCATGTGTTTAGTACTAAACACACCATTCAGCGATTGACGCACCTGCATCCGGTGTTGCAACTGTTTCCATTCATTCGAAACTTCAGGAATCAGTTTATAGGAAAGCATCCACTCCTCCTCCCATTGGCGGAACATTCTTTCATTAGAAGGTGCATCATTCACAAACCGGAAAAGAATCTCTTCTTCGGAGGGAGTAATGCGTCCTTCAAAATAACGTATTGCCAACTGGTGATTATAGATCTCCTGCTCTTTCATAATTTTTGCTTTCTATATGATGTAACAACCCAAATGAATTTTACCCAACCCCCTTCCTGAAAAAAATTCCCCAAAACAAAAGAAACAGGACTTCGTTCATTCGGAAAGCAGCCAAGCTAATATCGCGATATAGACATCCAACGGATATTTATCTTTAAAATGTGCGGAAAAGCGTGCTAAGGCTTTGGCTATATGTTTTTCCACTGCAGTAGTCGATATTTGGAGAGCATCTGCGATCTCCCGGTTTTTCATTTTCTTAAAACGGCTCATCTCAAATACTTCACGGCAACGGAAGGCAAATCACTCATAACAAGACTGATCTGTTGTTGCAATTCCTTATACAGAAGCGTATATTCCGGACTTAGGTTAAAGTCCCAATAATAAAGTTCTTCCTGCCCGACCACCCTATCCAAATGTTCCAGATTATGCTGCTCGACCAGTTGCAGATGCTTCAAATAATTCAGACAGGCATTCCTCACCATTGCGAAAAGAAGAGATGAAATGGAAACAGCTTCTATCAGATCACGTTTTTCCCAAAATCTCAAAAAACTCTCCTGTATGATATCCCTGACTGCTTCCTCATCCGTCACAAAACGAGCAGCATATCCCCGCAACCGAGGATAATAGCTATTGAACAGAAATTCGAATGCTTCGCCGTTTCCGTTCTTTATCTCCCGAAGAAGAGTCTTCTCGTCTGTGAAGTTTTTCATAATGATTATCTATTATGTTTCATCTCCTTATTCTTGCAATTATAGAAACCCTCTATATAGATATTCAAATCTTTGTCTATCTCAATGACGGCAAAACTATTATTTTCGGGAAGGCTTCCTTCTATCATTCCTTTCATTGTAAAATAGTGGATTCCATGCCGAAAACTATAGTTCCCGGCATGATGGTGCCCTTGGATAACGGCTACTACCTTGCCGCTTTGCTCAAGTATCGAAACGATCTCTTCCGCATTGCCGATACAAAGTTCCTTGTCAATCCCGGAGAAAGTATCCAACAATTCGTGGATAAAGATCACGACCGGCAAATCGTCTTTCTTCAGTTCCTGCCAGAGCCATTCCTTCTGCGGCCGGGACAAACGCTTTCGTCCAATCGAAATCACCGGAATCATAATCGGAACCATCCTCGTTGCAATTACCGTCGAGCACGATAAACTTGATCTGGTTCCGTACGAAGGAATAATAAGGTTTTCCTTTCGCACTCCCGTAATTGCTCGTATGTGCGAGAAATTCAGATTTTGAGATACTATCCATATCATGATTGCCCAACACATGATAAACAGGGCCGTCGAAGGTCTGAAACTTTGCTTCTATCTCATCTAAAAACGACAAAGTCTGCCCTCTTTCAGGAATATCCCCATATCCTTCAAGTCTCCAAGTTCAATCATGAAATCTAATTTCCGCCTATTAAAAACGTCTATTGCTTCCGATAACTTTGTGATGGATTGTTCATAATAGCGAGTTCCGTGTACATTCCGATGAGCAAATGTATATCCGTTACCAAGCCAAAGCGCAGTCTCTTTTCATTTTCCCGCGCCAACAAGCCCGGACAGGATAAAAGCAATGCCCCAGCGCATGATCTCTTAAAAAATAATCGTCTATTCATGGTTTATCAGATTGATCAGGGCAAATGTAAACAAATATTCCCGGAGAATTGGATAAAACTGTTTACCTTTGCCTTATCAAATACGAATCTGCTATATGAAACTAAAAGTAATTATCCTGCTTATCAGTCTGTTATCCGGCTCTATCGAAGCCCAGACAATTCATTACAATGCTTCTCACACAACGATTATGAACGTCCCCGTCCGCTATTCGATGCCTTTTCATTCCAATTCAATTGTGTGGAAGCGGATTTATGGCTAATCGATGGCGAACTGTATGTGTCCCACGATTCGGTCGCCCCCAACCCGGATATCACATTCGAGAAACTGTATCTCTTGCCATTAGTCGAACGGATCAAAAGAACGGGGGCAAAGTATATCCGGACAGCGACCGCCCGTTTTACCTGATGGTCGATTGCAAGACAGACGGCGAAGCAATGTACCCCGTCTTGAAAAAGAAACTGAAACCATACGAATCTCTTTTCTGTCATGAAAAGGACGGGAAACTGCAAGAAAGTGCCGTGTTGTTCTACCTGTCAGGAAGAAGTCCCCACAAAGCTATTGCCGCCGAAACCAACCGTTTTATCTTTCTGGACGGTACGATAGAAGATTTAGGGAAGGGCATTCCGGCCGCCCAAATGCCTGTCATTAGCGATAATTATTCCAAATATATCGGTTGGAAAGGCCAGGGAGAGATTCCCGCTGAAAAGCTCGAAAAAATGCGAGAATATATCCGGCAAACCCATGCGGAAGGCAAACTGTTCCGCTGGTGGGGCGCACCGGACACACCACTGTTCAAGAAACTTTTTATTAAAGAAGGGGTGGATTTGATCGGGGCCGACGACTTGAAAGCGTTGAGTTTGATTTTACAGAATCCCTAAAAAATCTTTTTTTCATCCCGAATAATTCTTTTTTTAAATGTCTACTAATTCTGTAATCGGCGTCAGTGATTACAGAATTAGTAGGCACTCCGATGTTTTCTTATGCTATGTAGATAAGTAAACCAGGACTACTTATAAGACGAAATATTGAATAACTTCTTCATCTCACCCGTTTTCACCTTAGCCGTAAACAGGTCTTGCAAATCCTTAGCAGATAAGGAGTAAGAGGGAGCGAAAGCAGAGGATTCCATGTATTCCAAAATGCTACGGTAGAACTGCCGGGCTTCCGGTTTGTCCTGTACTGCTTTCAGATCAGACATGCAAACTAAGAGTTTACCGTTCCCAACCTTGAATTCAAACAACAGACCCAACTTATGGTTGCGTTCGACATTGTCGATTACCTGTACGATCGGCCGGTAATCATCGGACAGACGATCCAGAATCATAGGGTAGCTCTGTTTGATGATTGGGAACCATTGCCAGTTGGTGTGGAACTCGGTCGGGAAATCAGCCAATGCAGGGTGGCCGGGATCAGTCAAGATTCCCAATGTACCGGGAGAAACTGGGCGGTCCAAGTTTTCGCAGATAGTCCGGAACATACGGTAATTCCAATAATCCGTCTGGAAAAGTCCGCCTACCGTTTGATCCTTATGTTTGTCTTTCGAAGGGAACCAAAGGACTTTGCCCCCCTCTGTCAGGTATTTCAGATGGGCATCCAAATCATCCGTCACACAAATGTCTTCAGATGGTGCAACCTCTTTATCAGCCGCCGGATAAATCCAAAGGGAATAATCATTCCGGTAAGGAGTGCCGTCTATCGACAAGGCGAGCGTGACTTTTTCAGCCTTCCGGACAGAAGCGATAGCCGGTTTCAATGTGCCTACCTTTGCCAGCTCTCCTTGTTTAACCTGCAAAGGTAAAACTCCCTTATCTAAAACTTGTTGTTTGCTGTCGGTCAATGTCCAAGACAATTGTTTGCTATTCAAATCGCTTTCAGAATAATTGGCTATCTCAACCTCTCCGGTGAGCGCCTCATCGTTTGTCCAACAGAACTTCTCCGTGCAGAACAGAGGAACCACTTCTGAACAGAAATGCCGCCATTCTTCCGGCGCGATCAACCCTTTACTTTCCATAAAAGCATCCAAGATTCCGACATAAGCTGAGCCCTGTCCCGGATAATCCTGCAAATCGAGCAACTGGAAACCGCCCCATTCCGGCGTACGCAGGTTCATCTCGATATCCGCCCGGTACAACAGGGCCGACCATTTACCGGAAGCCATCATAAAGTCATGCGCCTGGTCGATCATACCGGCCTCTTCCAAGCGTTTCTTGAAGATTTCGAAATTGCGAGGCTTCAATACACCCGTATATTTCTTGATCTCTTCATAATTCGGATATACCTGGAACTGCCCCGTCTCGTGGCTGATAATCGGAACATCGCACAAAGCATTGGCAGACGAGAAATCCATCTCCGAATTCGGGTACGTGTGATTCAGATACCCGCCGTCATAAGCGTCAGCAAATGAGAAAGAGGCACGGGCATGGGTGTTGAACTGCTTGTCGTCTTCACGCCCGACACGGCAAGTCGTGAAATAATCTTCATCCGCCTGCTTTCCTTTAAAGCCTAAATAATTATTCGAACCGGAAGCATAGATATGGCGGTTATCCTCCTTTTTGAAGGTCTGGATCAGCATGGCAAGTCCTTCTTCGCCGGACATCTCGTTTCCTAATCCGAACATCACGAAAGAGGCATGATTGCTATAAGCCCGATGCAGGTTCCGCCCTTCTTTCAACAGATAATCGCATAATTCGGTATCATCGATATCGATATTACCCCAAACAGGAAGTTCCGGTTGCAGGTAAATGCCTTCGATGTCGGCAGCCTCAAAACAGGCTTCGGGAGGACACCAGGAGTGGAAACGATAATGGTTGATGCCGTACTGTTTCGCTACCTGGAAATAGTGCCGCCAGGTCTCCACATCCATTGCGGTATGGGCTATCAGTGGAAAGACGCAGGCGTCATGTTTTCCGCGCAGGAACGTAACTTTGCCATTCATGGTGAACTGACGTCCTTTTGCCTTGAAATCGCGCAAGCCGAAAGTCGCCTGCTCCGTATCGACCGATTGATCTGTTTTTAGTGAGACAGAGAGACGGTATAGAGCCGGTGTAAATTCGCTCCAAAGCAAAGCCTTATCCCCCAGCGCAAGTTCGAACTCCTGTTCCGGTTTCGTCCAGTCCACTTCAATTGTCTGTACCGGTGTTTTATGCTGTTTATCCGTATTCCAGGCTTCGGCATAAAAGGACAATATACCTTTTCCCACCCCTTTGTCCGGGTTACGAAGGGTTACTCTGGCAGTCACGACTTTTTTCGCGACATCCGGATACAGCTGGATGTCATCGATCCCGCAAAGAGGTACGCTTTCTAGATAAAAATCACCGATAATTCCATTCCAGTTTGTCTGTGTGGAAGCAGAATAAGCATGTGAAGAGCCGTAGACCTTTTCTGGCACGGCCTGCTTGCCGTTATCGACTAAAATAGCAACGGTATGGGTTCCGGGAAACAGATAAGAGGACAGATCATATTGTTGAGCCGTAGAGATATCGTTATTTGCCCCAACTTCTTTTCCATCGATCCAGATCGTCGTGGGCTTCGTGCGTTCCATTACCAGGCGGACAGATGTTCCATCCCATTCTTCCGGTATATCGACCTGCTTCGTGTACAGCGCTTTCCCTTCAAACACATATTCTCTGGAAAGGGATGTAGTCAGTGTCATATCCGTATTGTAAGTTCCTTTTTCCCCATATCGGTAGTACCGGGCAGGAAAAGAGAATCCGTACAAGACTTTGTCAACCAATCAGGAGCAATCCCCGCACCGGCAGTATCCAGTTGCAATCCCCAATTACCCTCCAAGGGAATGCGACTCCGGGTATCAGGAGGCAGTTGTCGGGTACAAGCGGAATAAAATCCAGCGGTTAACAACAAGGTAACAAGTTTAATCGAATTTTTCATCTTCTTCAAGTTTATATTTACATGCTTCAGCAGTTTTCGTTTCACCCGGTTTACAAACAATATCGAGATAACTGAACGAATTACCCAGTTCATCGTTCGTATGTTTGGCATCCATCCCGCTAATCATGGCTACATTACCCGGAAACATGGCTCTCCAAATCAATTCTTTCCCGGACTTGTTCGCGAAGGTGCTACTTCCGGCAGATTGATGCAAGATAGATATTTTCCTGAGAATACAGGAATATTTTCTATCGAAACCCAACGGGTAGCATCCGTAAAGCGCGGAAGGGTGGTAATACGGTTTGCCGTGACATCGGCATCTACGCCGGCAAGTCCACACACAATTCCTTCGATCACACCGCTGGCTACTTCGGGATAATCCCGACGTTCATTCGCATAAAGCTCCTTTAGATAATGATAGCCCATATCCTGCCTGCCGTATTTATAAAAGATCTTCGGATAGTAAGACATGCTTTCCACGTTGTCTCTTTCTCCGACAGGATCGCCAATAAACGATTGATACGTTCCGGCTTGTCTACGATACCGAACCAAAGAGGAAAAACATTACATCCGCCTTCTTTCAGGTTTTCATTCTCCAACTTATAGGCATAATAGTTTTGAGTCTCTTCATTCCACCAACCGGTATTATATAGCGGGCATACTCTTCCGCCTCGACTCATAGTGAGGGCGGCCTCTTCATTTCCTCCCAGCCGTTGAATCTGTGCATACGATTTCAATCCTCGGTAGATCGTAGCGATCAAATCGCCGGTTACCGTCAGCCCACGAACCGATTCCTCATAAGAAGGGAGCCCACGGAAGGTTTTGAACTTCGGATCGACACGTGCATCGTCTTCGTGCATCACCCCCGGACGTCCATGATCTTATCCGCCTGCAACTGCCATCTGTCGATATATTCATTGGCCGATAAACGGAAGAATCTTCAAAACGAGGATCATTGATGTAGACTTCATCTCCTGTCCAGAGGTACAAACGGTAACAAGCGTTCATCACATCGAAGTTCGCATTCAGGTTATACCAGAATCCTGATCCGAGACATAATCAGCCGAAGCCGGCAGGTTATTCCTGTCTATCTCCCAATAGCTGCAATAGTCCTTCGACTCGGAAATATTCTCGACAAACTTACCCATCATATTCGCATTTTGCCTGCCATGCCCGTTCAGCTCCTCGCCTATACATTGATGAGAGACATCCCGCATGCAGAAAGCCTGGCGATTCGGCAAAGCCGCTTCATACCAAGTCCGACCGGATCGGAATCCTCCCCGACATACCAATCGAATTACTTACGGCCCAATCGAAGATCTTCACCAGGCCGTATCATGGATGCCACACAAAATGAGGTACGCGCAGCATCCGCTATATCAGGATACATCTCCTGCCCTGGCTGGCCGCAAGCACAACTTAAAACAAGGATAAGAGATAAATATGATAATTTCATTTTTATACGATCATTATGTTATTACAAAAAAGCGCATCAGAATATCCTCGGATAGTCCTGACGCGCTTTCTCCCTATAATTCAGAACCGGTTATTATTTCCAACCTTCGTTTTGGGTGATACGACCTGGGTTCAAGTCGATCTCTGCTTGCGGAATCGGCCACCAGAAATCTTTTGCCGTATAAGCATCTCGCTCCGCTGGAATCAAAACGGTATGTTTAGGCGTCCCGCTCGAAAAGTCGCGATATTCGATACCTTCGATCGGCTTGTTCATCACATCCAACAAAATGTTCCAGCGACGGATATCGGCAAAACGAGGCCTTCCTGCGCAAGTTCCACACGTCTTTCGTTGCGAACCAGATCCCGGAGACTACCGTTATAACGTTCGGCTACCATCTTGTCAATATCATTCGTATTACCAGCACGGTCACGAATCACTTTTATCAGGGACTTGGCTTCGTCCGTACTTCCTCCGGTTTCCACCAACGCTTCCGCCCTCAACAGATAAGCTTCCGCATAACGGAAAATTATAAACGAGTTGTAAGTTGTCCATGTTTCTTCTTCCTGACAATATTTTTTCCAAGACAGGCCGGTAGCGTCTTGTTCCATTCGCCACCGCCGCCTTCTGCCAAGACATCACCTACGCTGACTTCCTTGTCTTGCAAAGCCCCGTAATCCTTGTTAGGATCAAAATAAGTTTTACCATCTTTTTCAACCACATTGTTCGGAATCGTATTAAAATACTTGCCACGCATTTCCATACCCGGAGCATAGATAGTCTGGTAAAAACGGGGATCTTTATTCAGATACGGCATAGTTTCATTTCTCTCGCCACATATTCAAATGCATCAGCTAATGCCTTCACCGGAGTTGTCACGCAATAACCACCGATAGACTGATTATACCAATTACCCCAACTGTTCGTCGCATCCAATGAATAGCGTCTTACCAGGATCACTTCATCCAAGTCTTCACAACCAGTTACAAACAACTTGTCAAAATCGGCCAGCTGCGGAGCAGATGCAACCAATTGGGCCGTTTCATCCAACGTAATCTGGAAATAAGATTTATCATTCAGATAACCGGCCGCATAAGCAGCAGCACGTGCACGAAGCAAGCGGGCAGCCGGTTTTCCGATCTTCGATTTATTGCTTGGCTTGTCCGGTAATCCGGCAATTGCCTTGTCCAGGTCATCCAGGATAAAATCGAACACTTCCTTCGGGTCCTGTACTTGCTTAACGTTTTCACTTTCCGCTACTGTAGCCGGATTCTCGGTATAAAACATGATATGTCCGAAGATAGAAACCAAATCCAGATAAAAATAGGCACGCAATGTACGAGCTTCACCCAAAACCTGGTTCCGGTTAGCATCGCTTTCCCCGCCCGGCCATTGGTACTTATCAATATTGTTGATTACGTTATTCGCACGCTGGACGGAAATATATCCCTTATCCCATTTGTCAGCCGGGAAAGAAGAGGCTGTACTCCCGATGCCTCGCCCCAAGTCATATCCTCTATTCCAACTATGCGTAACCAAACCATTATCTGTCACGCCATCCATCCACAAATCATAACTTTCGACGTTCAGTCTCTCATACAAGGCGGTCAACGCCTTTTCATAGTCTTCTGCCGACTTGAAATAACCGTCCGCCGTAATAATACCTTCCGGTTCCAGATCAATATTACTGTTACAACCGCCTGCCATACAAAGGGTAAAAGCCAACGCCCCATACAGCAACGATTTCTTATATATTTTCATAATGCTCTATTTATTAGTTTAGATTAAAAGATAATGTTTACACCGAAGTTTACGATTTTCAACGGAGGAAAATCATTGATTCTATCACTTTTTCCTTCTGGGTCCAGACCTTGATACAAACTACTGAATGTAAGCAGGTTCGAGCCAGAAACATACAATCTCAGCTTTGTGATTCTCAGCTTGTCCGTGATACCCTTTGAGAAGGTATAGCCCAACTGGGCGTTTTTCAGACGTAGATAATTTGTCTTTTTCAGGAAGAACGAGTTGTAGGTAGATGCATTCCGGTTATTGGCTGCTTCCAAACGAGGCATTTCGGTTCCATTCCTTGTTCGTCCTTCCGTCCATCTGTCGCGGAATGTACACCGGTGAAGGCCTCATAGCTTGGTCCTTCGATCCATTCCCCCATACATCATACGATTCGCGCCGCTTGATCCCTGGAACAGCAAACTCAAATCGAAACCTTTATATTCGCCGCTGATATTCCATCCATATGTGAACTTAGGGATATTGGAGGCAAAGATCTGACGGTCGTCCGGGTCGATCGTTCCATCGTTATTCGTATCGACCAGTTTCACATCGCCGGCATGAAGATCAGACATACCACGCGGGTCCGATTTATATTTGGCACGGTATTCTTCCAATTCCTGTTCGTTCGCGATCAAACCGTCTGCCTGATAGATGTAGAAAGCATTCAAAGGCGAACCGATCGTTTGAATATTATAACCGCTGATATTCTTGTCATCACCACCGCGGTCGATCCATTCGTTCTTGTTATAAGCCAAGTTGAAAGAAGTGTTGAATGTAAACTCTCCGAATGTTTTACGGAAACCGACCATAGCTTCTACACCTGAGTTACGAACCACTCCGGCATTTTGTTCAGGAGCATCCAGACCAATGAAATGAGGGATACCCAGTGCTAACAAAATATCTTTCGTATCTTTTGAGTACCAGTCCAATTCACCATAGATCGTGTTATTTAGGAACCAAAGTCCAAACCGATATTAGTCTGTTCCACTGTTTCCCAACACATCCGGATTCGCCATCTTCTTCTGGTAAACAGCAGAAACAAGGCTACCGTTCATGACCACATTCGAGGTGTTATACTGAGGCAGATACATGAAGGCATCGATACGCTCGTTACCGGTCTGCCCCCAGGAGCTCTCAGTTTCAGATTATCCACAAATCCCAGATTTTTCATAAACTTCTTCCGAAATACGCCATGCAGCAGAGAAAGACGGGAAAACACCCCACTTATGGCCTTTAGCAAAACGGGAAGAACCATCGGTACGGATATTCGCTTCAAATAAATACTTATCCTTAAATCCGTAGTTTACACGTCCGAAGAAAGAGTTGATACCCCACTTGGTCGGATATCCTTCCGCAAACTGACTACCGGCCGAACCTAAAGAAACGTCCGGTAAAGCATCAGAGATCAAATCTTTACGCTGAGCCATTGAATAATAGTTGCGGTAAGAGATTTGCTCCATACCGTAGAGCAACGCCAAATCATGTTGTCGCCGAAACGCTTTTTGTAATTGGCCAGGAAACGAAGTGTCATCTGGTAACTGTTGTTACGTGAATCTTTTACACTATTCGGATTATTACGTTGTGTAACCAGTTCACCAGCTTCATTGTAATATTTATAATTCTTATAATGGATCTTTCTTCTGTCCCAGGAACCGTTCAAAGAAGCCATACCCGTAAACACCAAATCCTTGATCGGTTCGAAATCGGCTTTTACCTGCCCATAAACCACATCCATATTATAACGGTCTTCCCCTACGACATCCAAATCCATAAGAGAGATGGCATTTCTATTCTGTTTATCCAAACGGTAATCGCCATTTTCATATCTGACCGGCGATGTGGGCTGCATGCTCCATACATCATACTGCACGCTACCTAAAGATTCCGGCCATAGGCGGTCAACGTGACGATATGTTACGTCACTACTCACCTTCAACATTTTGCCAATATTCAAATCTGTATTTACACGATAACTATAACGCTGATATTCCGTATTTTTAACCAAACCAGGCTGATCTAGATAGTCAAACGAAACCAAATAACGTCCGACTTCACTACCACCCGTCAGGTTTAATGTATGCTGTGTGATATAAGTAGGTTTATACACCTCATTCGCCCAGTTCAGATAAGAATGGTTATACGGATCATCGCCTCTTTCCGTTGCCAGAATATCATCTTCCGAATATTTGATCGAACCACCGGAATTGACTAATGCTTCATTAACCATCGTCATATATTCGCGTGCGGAAACCTGCTCGGCTCTCACCGCCCGGTCTTGGAAACCGATAGTACCGTCATACGATAATTTCACTTTACCTTCCTTACCGCGTTTGGTCGTTACTAGAATTACACCGTGAGCAGCACGTGAACCGTAGATAGAAGCAGATGCGGCATCTTTCAAAACAGAAATATTCTCGATTTCGGAAGAAGGAATCTGGCTCAAAGACATTTCGATACCGTCCACTAATACCAGCGGTTTGGCATTGCCAGTCGTACCGACACCACGCAAGTAGATTTCAGGATCGTCACTACCTGGAGCACCACCACGGTCAACTACTGTGATACCGGGACTCAAACCCTGCAAAGCTTTTGTAGCATTTACCACTGTCATTTTATTGATTTCATCACCTTCCAGCTTTGTAACGGCACCAGTATCTCACTTTACGCTGAACACCGTAACCGACAACAACAACTTCGCTCAATGCTTGGGTATCTTCAACCAACTGGATAGCCAATGTCGACTGGTTACCTACCTTTACTTCCTGCGTATTATAACCGATATAGGATACCTGTACAACCGCACCCGGAGCGACTTCCAGTGTAAACTTGCCATCGATATCGGTGATAATACCGTTTGTAGTTCCTTTTTCAATCACATTGGCGCCAATAATAGGTTCACCCAGATCGTCCGTAACGACACCCGTAATCGTTTTCTTCTGCTGAGCAATAACCGGAGCAGATGTTTCCTTTGCCTTATAACTCGACAGAACAATATAAGAACCTTTTTGGGAATAATTCAGTCCTAACTGGGTAGAGAGGTTATCCAAAACTTCCTTGATGGACTTACCGACCATATTAACGGATATCCTTTTATTTACATTTACACCAGCATCATAAATGAAAAGATAATCCGTCTGTTTTTCAATAGTATTCAAATAATCTTTCACTGAAAGATTATCACCCTGCAGGGTGATCTTTTGCGATATCGCATTCTCTGCATGCAAGCAGAAAATGGCTGCAAATAATAACATATAGGTTATTCTCATAATCCTAAATAAATGTTTATGTCGTGATTTTAATAAGAGACAAAACCCCGACAAAGGTATTTTATTCATAACTTTGTGATATTTAAAGATTAATACTTGTGTTAGACATGTGTTAGTTGTAAGGCGGTGAATCTCGCACATTCATCGCCTTTTTACATTGTTTTTCGTGTTCCACTTCATTCCATAGGCATTTTCGTTTTTAATTTAAGGTTACACATTTACTTTATATAGATAATCGTATTATCGTCGCTGCGGGAAAAGTAAAACGCGTACTGCGTTGCAACACCTGCAAAATGAAATCCACCCCGTCCGAAACACGACATTTACCACTACATTTATAGTCATGCAGACTTTTGTTTTGGATTACAATACGGATATCATACGTCTTCTCAAAGCGTTTCATCAAATCGGCAAAACGGATATCCTCAAAGCAAATCAATCCCTCTTTCCAACGATAATCATCCAAGTTACGGATCGATTCCACCACCATTTTACCTCCCGTCCATTCCGCTTTCTGCATCGGAGCAAGCCGGATGGAAGGACCAGGCTCCATTTTATTTGTTAACTCAATGGAACCTTCCAGCAGGGCAGCTGAAAATTCGCAATCCGACTCCGCCTCATTCACCCGAACATTAAACTCCGTCCCCAAAACTTTTATATCACATTTCTTTGTCTGTACGACAATGGATGTTCCACATCTTTAGATACATCAAAATAGGCTTCACCTTTCAACGACACACGGCGGATATCCTCACTAAAAGAGGCCGGATAAGTCATTTCACTACAAGCATTCAGCCAGACATTCGTCCCGTCGGACAGGGTGAGGTTCGCCCGCTGCCCCGGAGGAACGACGATCTTGTTCATCTCCAATACAGGAGCCGTTTTTCCCACATTATTAGATATGTATAGGGCAGACACTAGCAATACGGAAATTGCAGCAGCGATCTTCAGCGATTCTCTGATAACAAAAGGCAGGCTGAAACGGTGACCGGATTGCACCATGCTGCTATTTTTCGTCTTATGTAACAACAGCACATCAAAATATTTCCGCTCCCTTATCAGCTCTTCCCGATTCTTATCAGAAGCATCCACCCAATCACAAACAGCCTCTTCCTCTTCAAAAGAGGCTGTTCCTGCAAAAATCGATGTAATACATTTCTGTCCATACGTTATATAAGCACCTCTCGAAAGCAACCCCCTAAAATTTTATCCGAATATTTTCACCTTCCTTTATTTTCCGGTTGCTGATCGTTTTTCCGTCTGCGATAACGGCAACTTGCAGTTGATCGCCAAGACGCTTCACTTCAATATCGAATACTTGATTGAACGCGCGAATCTTACGCAGGTTCATATGATCCCACTCTTGCGGCAGGCGGGGAGTAAAAACAAACGAATTCAGCCGGTCGGACGAATGCCGAACATCCCTTCCGTAATGATACGGCAATACAAACCGCTTTCGGCAGACAGATGGCGCTGGTTGCCTTCCGGCCATGCCTCGATTGCATAAGGGACATGTTCACCCAACAGACGCTGGGAAGAATAGAATCTCAAATAATCGGTAGCCTTCTCCGTCTCACCGCAAGCATACACGCCACGCAACGCATACAAGGTGGAGCGATCCCAGAATGTTTCACTTCCGGCCTGCGTCAGCAAACCGTTCTCCGTCCACAGGCGCGGAGAGAACAACGCCTGGATGGTCGCATCTTTCCGATCCTGTATCCCGACCGTGAGCGGAATGCAGATCCAAGAACGCAGGACATCATTTCCTTCATAATATTTATAGGTATCAAATCCTTCGACGGTCCCGCCGAAATAGCGGTCGATATTTTTCTTCAGGCTGTAGCCTGGCAAGCATAGGCAGCAACCGGCTTACCTAATCCTTCCCTAAATAACCTGCTGAGATCAAAGCATCATAATATAAGGAAGAGGTACAAAGATTTGCTTTCCCTGCTGGGAAACGGTTTTCCAGTTCATCCGCATCGGAAGCCACAACACCACTCTTGTTCAAATTGCGCCGACAATATTCCAAGCACCATTCGATCAATGGCCACAACTTTTCGGCTTCTGCCTTATCTCCTTTGGACAAAGCATAACGGGAAGCACCATAAGCGACCATCGCCGCATCGCCACGATCACCGGCTCCTGCCCAAACATCAATGCCTTCCGCTATGATCGAGCTAGGCAACGGCTTGTATTCCGGATTCATGAAGCGGGCAAAATGTTCATACGAGCACAGTGCGGAACGGTTTCCGACCTCATATCCAAATAAGGGAAGAAAGGGTTGATATATTCCGCCTGGTCGTTTGCCCAGATAGCAGCATAGTAGGATTCGCCTCCGGGGCCATGCATAAGGCCTCCTTTCGTATCGTAAATACTTTCCGCTCCACGGATTTTTGCAAAGGCGAACATTGTATTGATGACAGGATCGGGCGTATCCAGAACCAGGTTATCCCAGAATCCGGCAATCAAATCCTGCCGGGCCTGTAATTCCCGGTCAATATCTAACGATAGCTCGCGCTCATCCTTTTTGTATCCGGCAAAAGTCGCACTGAACGTCAACTCCTCGCCAGGTTGCAACTGACGAGCCACCTGTCCGTTGATAGTCGAAACTAATTTATAGCTGCCATCCACCCTTTCGCGGCATCTGTCTCGACAACAGAGCGTAAAGAAGGGATTTCCACCGATATCGCAGATTCACCTATATTCCGTAAAATATATTTTTCACAAAAAGCCGGATTCGAAACGGAAGGAAACAAGATACGTGTCAAGCCGAGTTTTCCCTTACGGGGAAGTGTGTATTCGCTCTGGACGACCATCGTGCCGTTCAACGTAACCTCCTTTACTTTCTCGTTCAGCAAAGACTGCCGTTTACCTCGACCATATCCGTCACGTTCCAGGCAAAACGACGCATCAAGCTGGCATGAGTATTATTCGGAATCGTGCGTAGCATCGGCCATACCATACTTCTGTTCAGCATAAAGGCGCCGTTTGCATCGACTCCGTAGCGAAGCACGGTCGAAACTCTCAACCCACTCATTTCAATATGATCCTCATGCGGAACCCGCTCATCCACCTGCCAGGTAATACCACCGGCAGAATTAATAGCCCAGCGATCGGCTGCCGATACGGAGAGGCAGCTAATCCATAAAAAAGATAAAAGGCAGTAAATCTGTTTTCTCATGTTACTTAATCAATAATGTGTTTTTCAAATTTCTTTTATAATAAGCACCTCAAAAGAGATATCCCCTAAAAAAATATCATTTTTTCTGAAATACTTTTGTTTCACATGAACAAAACAATCGTCATATAATCCTTCAACTTCACTTTCAATATCTTCAATGCTTTGGATATGTGGAACTCCACACTCTTGACGGAAAGCGAGAAATAGGCAGCGATTTCCGGGTATGTTTTATTTTCATAGCGGCTCATGATAAAGATCCGGCGGGTTTTGTCGGACATCATTGCCAATGCCTCATCCACGAGCCGTCCGGCCTCCGAACTGAAAATTTCCTGAGGATCGCAGGCTTCAAGGGTGGCAATCCTCAGACTATTCACCCGTTGCTGATGCTCCTGGATACGTTGTTCCACATCTTCGCGGACACGAAGATGACGAAGGAAATTCAGACATTTATGTTTGATCGCTTCCAGGATATAGGCAGGAATATTCGAATCGGAAGAAAGAGAATGGCGATTTTCCCAATAATACATGATTCCCTCAACAGCAATATCTTCCGCTGCCGCTTCATCTTGCAGGTACGTATTGGCGAAACGCACAAACAATCCGTGGTAATCGGCAAACAATTTATTAAAAGCTTTTATCTCCGAGGCTGTTTCCATAATGTCTCTTTTCGCCGATAAAGATAGTACAAAAAACGCTGTTTCCAGACTGTTATTTTAGAAAAACAATCTGAAAACACGTTTATATCTCCTCTCTCGTTTATGCGAATCAGAGACCCATGTTTTCAACCGCTTATTTTACTTTTTCGAACCAAGGCAGGCGTTCCAGAGGGGCTGTCACTTCAATCGTTTTCGGTCCCTTGAACTTCTTACCCGTATCGTCCACCCATACACCTTCGGGCAGCATCACTTTGCGCGTGTGTTCCTTGGTCAGTACCGGGGCAACCAGATATCTGTCACCCAACATGAACTGATCCTTACAATCAACGAATCCCTGGTGCGGAAACGCATATTCCATATGCCGGATGATCGGCTCACCGGTCTTGCGGCATGATACGCCTGTTCCAGAATATATGCTCCCATCTTCTCATGCAGACGGGCATAATCACGGCAAATCGCCAGATGCTTTCATCGAGGATGCGCCAAGGAGCCACCGAAAACTGCATCATCGGCATCAAGGCATGTACCTGGCAGGAACGCACGATCAGCTCTTGATCGAGCTTCGTCTGGTCTACTCCCAGGAAAGAGGCGAACTGGCCTCCGCCGATCATATCCGGACAGGCATAGGCATATCCCAGCAAACCGGCAGCAATCATATCAGGGATCAGCAGGCCGACCGCATTCCAAGAGTAATCTTTATCACCCAGACGCTGAACCAGCGCTTCACCTCCCATCTTCCATCCGGCACGATATTCGTTAAACGGGAAATCCAACCCGATCTTCGCCCAATACCGGCACATATCCACTGAAGTAGCCGACTTATCGTAAAACTCCAGTTCCGGATCGTTATAATGACCGATATCACCGGCATCGAACTTGAAACCATCCGCCCCATATTTCTCCTGCATGCCGCGCAATTGTTGTTTCAGATGTTCGGCAGCGGCCGGATTGCTCAGGTCATAGCAGGCACTATAACCGTTCCACCAAGGATGATGGCCGCTTCATTCGTCCCCTTTTTTTGATCAGGAATCCTTTCTGCTGAAGCTCACGAAACTCCGGGCTATCCGGACTGACGAACGGGCAAATCCAGAACATGATCTTGAATCCCTGTCTGTGCAGACGATCAATCATTCCTTTCGGATCAGGAAAACGTTCGGGTTTAAGTCGAAATTGCCATAATATTTCTGCCAGTTGTCATCCACCATGAACACGCCGACCGGAAAATCATTCTCCAATACATGATCCGCATATTTCAGGATATCCTCCTGATTCTGGTTATACATCAGTTCGATCCAGGTATTATACTGCGGCATGGAAAAGAACAACGGATCCGGCAAATCACCGGAAGGTGGGAAATGTTTGGCAGAAGCAGCCATATAAGCATCCTTCAACGTACGGCCCGCCAATACCGGCTCCATCTTCTCATAATCGGAATACAAACGCAACTCTCCATTCTCGACCTGAAAAGAAAACGGCTTGTCACTCCAGATATACCGACCCTCCGAAGAAAGCAGAAGCGGCACGTTCTGATTGTTCAGGTTCTCGACAGAGAGGTCGAACAAACGCAAGTCACCTTCAAAAGGCATCTTCGATCCCAAGCCGACTGCACCGCCCCACCATTTCTCTCCTTCGAGAGACGTTATTTTCGATTCGTACTTGCTCGCAGCAAAGCAGGGCAATGCCAAGAGAACCAAAAAAAGGAGACAGATTGATTTACGTGTCATAATATATTCAATGTTGTTATGTTATTTGCCGAATATTTCCACAAATATACGTTTTACTGTCGAAATACAATCTCCTTCCGGTTCGCTCGAATAAACATTTGTTGCCTTCGTCCAGCGTTCCTCGATTGCATAAAAGTCGATAGCCGCCGTTTTTCTGCCATCCAAAAGCCGAGTCTGATAATCGAACCAGGTTTTCCAGCGCATATAATAGAAATCTTTCAGGATACCATTCCATTCGCGATGGGCATAATCGCGCAAGCCGCCTTCGTCGGCCGCCAATCGGTTACCCCAAGTCGTAATCTGTACACGGGCATTCCACTCGTACAATTCCTTTTCTTCAGGAGTACTTCCGAGGCTGCGGGCACGAGCGATCCAGGTTCCAACCTTAAATTCAGGACGCGTTGCCAGCAATTCGTCCTGCAACAGAATCAAACGCAGGAAACGGTCGGAAGCATCCTTATACAACTTTTTGTCGCCAGCGGCAAAAGCGGCCTCAACAACCTTCTCCGTAAGACGTCCTTTCTCGGCGATCGCTGGCGGACGATATCGACCAAATCATACTCGAAATTATTGTTTCCCTTGAACTCATCGGCTACAGACACCATCATGGCGGCAGCACGGATCACATTGTTCAGATCATAATAGTCTTTCATCTCCGACCAGCTTGAAACCTGATACGGATGTTCGGTAGGACGGGCACAGAATACAGATTCATGAGTTCCTGCTGCGTATTTGCATCCGGACAGTTATAGATGGAATTGCTCAACAGTATCCAAGCGTCCTGCACCGTGGGATTGCTCTTTCCGTAACGGGCAACCGTATACTCCCTCAACACTGATCCTTGTCGAAACGCTGCGGACGCAAGGCAGTTCCGTCAACAGTTCGAACATGACCGGGTTGTTTTCGCTCCCCTCCATCGTCATGCCGACTCCTTTCAGCGTTTTACCGAACGGACTTTCCTTCGCCTTATAGAACTCGTCGATCACGTGCTTCATCTTCCCGTGTAATCCAACGTTCCCACCATAGTTCAGCAACATACAATAAATCCAGTCATGCTGTCCGAACCCGTCCTTCCGGTACCAAGTAGATGCAGGATCTCCCCACTGCGGACGGCTTTCCGCGAACAGATCCAACACGATCAGATCTCCTGCCTCCAAATTTCCGATCATCTGCGGACGCGGGTTCGCCTGCCATGCCTGAGCCACCCAGACGGCTTTCGGATTATTCTTCTTCATTGCCTGCATAATGGCCTTTCCAGCTGCATCCAGATCCACGCCAGCCACACTTCCGCCTTCATGGAACGGGTCCATACTGTAATAGTCCGCTTTGCCGTACAGCTTGTTCATCTCCTTATAATATAAGGAAGCGATCTCCTCGAAACGCGGATCTGTCGGTTGCAAAAATGCCGGACGGCGATATCCGTTCCATAATCCCGGATCAGAGACATTCAAACCTAACTTCTCTTTTGCATTATGAGGAACCATACCGGAGTATCCGGGGAATACCGGTTCGATGCCATATTCACGCATCCGCTTCACGATCCGTTTCTGCAAAACGATCTGCTGCTTATACCAACTATCCGGATTCGGGCCGCCCCAACCTTCCAAGTTGTTCATCAACCACCAAGCCTGGAAACCGGGACCGGCTACAAAATCGTTGATTTCTTCCTTCGTATAGCCTAACTTGCTCAGCACATTGTACCAAACGCCATCCGCCCCGACCATCGCCAACGGCAAGTTAATGCCATGCAACGCCATCCAGTCGATCTCTTTCTCCCAACGCGTCCAATCCCAAAAGGCCATCGTATAAGAGAAGGTACAATAGTTGAAGTCATAGCGGTATTTCATATCCGTCTCATGACGTTCCTTCTGCTTCACTGCCGGCAATACCTCCGGCAATTCGGCCTGCATGCCATTCCAGGAAAGATGAATTCCGACATGATATTTCAGATACCAGTTCAGCCCGGTCGCGATACTCACATAATTATTACCCCGGATCACGACCTTGTCACCTTTCTGGTCGAGTTCGAAAAAATCGACAGGAGATTTCACCTGTTCAATCATAAATTTACGCGACGCACCTTTGTCGATACGTTCCAGCAACCCTTCGATAGGGGAAGCCGCTTTTACGGCAAGCGCAACCAGCAACATGCCGAGGATATGGATGATTTTCATTTGACAGAGATTTTATTCATTAAGATATTGACGCCATACTTTCCGTCAGGAGACACCCACCACTGCGTATCGCCGTTTGCACAACGGATCGCAAAACGATTGTCATACTGCAAACGGGCGGAGCCGTCGGGAATCCATAGGCCGAGGCTGTACATTCCCTTTGCCAGACCGAGCGAAATCTGCAAGTCGGTAGAAATCGTATGCAGGAGCGGAGTGCAGGAGCTGTCGCCCGTTTCATACGGTTGCCAGTCATTCACATTCGCATCCGTCAAGGCGACATGGCAAACCTTACCGGACTCGTCAATCAAGACCAGATAGACAGGATGTTCATTAAACAAAGTCGAGAAACCGCGGTTTATCAAAGATATTTCGACAGGATTAGCCTGTCCGGCAAGCAAAACCGCCGGAGCCGTCATCTCCTGCAACTCGATACGGTAACCGAGATGGTCCCGGATATAATCGAATACATTCCGTTCCGCTACAGAGCCATCTTTCCTGATGAAATACCCATCCGACACCGGCATCTTGTTCTCCCGCAGGAATTCTGTGGAAACAGGAGTTTCCTTCCAGTACATCATCGAATACTTATCTTTCGTATTCTTTTCCTTATAGTTATGAATCACGCTAAGAGAAGTGAAATGTTGCAGGAACAGGCGGCGTGCCGTTTGCAATCCATCAATGATCCACCCGGCTTCAGGATTATCGGGGTCCTCATTCATGCTCCAGGTTCCCCAAGGTAATTCTCCGTCGACCGGAAAACAAGGAGACTCACGCACAATCTGCTCATAAGCAGGCGTACCTTCTGACATTCCGCCATCCCACTGATGCTTTTTGATCACAATAAAGTCGTCATGGAAAGAAATCCGTTTATAATCATCAGAAGCCGTATCCAGCAGGTTCTTATATTCGGGAACCCGTATCTGGACAGCCCGTCCTTCCGGTGTCATCCGGCAGATATGTTGCAAAATAGTCCGTTTCGTATCGTCCGACTTTTCGAGACCATGAAAAGAACTGTGCCATTCTCCCCAAGCACCGATCATGCCAGCCTGTACAACCTGAATCACATCCTTATTCTCTTCAAGGAAAGGCTTGAGCTGTTCCGTATGGCGAATGATGTCTTCCAATGTAGGACCAGTAGCCGCCCGCCCCAAAAACTGGGTTTCATAAGCAAAACGGAGGACCGCTTTCTTGCCTAAGGACCTTAATTTGTCAAAGAAAATACCCATTGTCCGAAAATCCTCTCCTGTCAACTCTTTTCCGACTGCTCCCGTCAAATAGAAGTAGGTCTGAACCAGTGATACGCTATCGGAAGCATAGAGTTCGGACTGTTCTTCCAGATAAGAAGTGATATCAGGATATTCTTCGGGAGCCCAGACATAGTTCTTTTCCGTTACATCCAGTGCCACTTCAAGTCGGAATCCTCTTTCGGGGTTATACAGCCCTTCCATTCCAGCCGGATCATCCGCATAAATACCCCGGAAAGTACGATGCTGCACCCCGGAATCGCAAGAGGTGAAAAATCCAAGCATCAATGCGGAAACCAGCATAAAGGTCGCAATGTTTTTCATATCAATCGTTTTTAGTTGTTGTTATAATCAATGTAGCCTCCTGCCTTTCAGCAAGCCATCCGGCAGACCGGTAATCTTCCCATTCACGATAACTGTTCCGGCATCCTGAACCAAGCGCAAAGCTTTATCATCCAACGGTTCCCATTCCACAAACTGCTGTGTTACCGTCCCGTCGTTATAATGCACATTTACAAACGAAGGCGTGTATAACAACTCGCGTGTCACATGTCCGTCAATATCGCGCAAGGTAGCTTTTCCTTCGGATACCTGCAAGCGTGCCGGCTCGATAGAAGTGATGCGTAACTCATTTTCCGGTACTGCCTGACAGCCTTCGGGTATCTTCTTGTACATGCGGATATAGTCGATATCGAACTCTTCGGATACGGGACGGAAGGATCGTAAGTCCCTGTCCAGCCGTTCTTCGCTTTCCGATTGTCATAGAAAGAGATAATCTGAACCAGCGGATAAGTGATCGTCGCCTTATGCGTCATCACCTGTATGCCATCCACATACACAGTCACACCTTCCGGTGTCCAGTCGAAGCCATATACATGAAACTCTTCCGCCAATTTCTTATTGGCGAACCAAGGATGTTCCGTGTGATACTGGATCGTCGAGTCTTTCCAGCTGTGTACGGTAGACCAGATACGATTGACATCAGTCCCCAATATTTCAAAGATATCGATCTCGCAACTTTGGTTCGGATCATCTTCAAACCCGATCAACCACCAGGCACAATGCACCCCGCCCCCAGCTTGCATCTTGCACGCATTTCATAATAGCCATACTGGTTTATTTGTGTAGCTTCCGTCTTGATCGAATGAAGGGCTTTCCTTTTCGGATCATAGTGATGCATACCGGTGCGGCTGGCACTCATAAAACCTGATATATACATTCCCTTATCAAACTCATTTTTTGAATCCCGGTCGATCGTCAACCGGACCACCCCGTCTTTCATCTCATACGTCGGTGTACAGACAGTCCGGTCTTTCGGCCAAGAAGGCAGATACTCAGGAATCCATTTCGTCCGGTCGATCTCTTTCCCTTCAAACTCATCGTGAAAGATCAAACGGTAACCTTCTTTTTCCAATGGGCTGGCGGGATAATCCTGTGCTGTATGTTCTGTAAGCTGGACTGCAAAAGGAAACAGGCAAGAAGTGTACTGAATAGATATTTATTGCTCATGATATTTATTTATTAACGGAGAGAAAAAAGGCCGCAAATGAAGCGGCCCTTTCTCAATTAAATATAGACTCTAAAAGAATCGGATCAATAACCTGGATTCTGAACGATTTTGCCCTTACCTTCGTTGATTACAGCTTGAGGCAACGGGAATAAAACAAACTCATCTTTAGTCGTCGTACAACCACGGTCTCTTGCATTCTGGATAAACTGTCCGTGACGGATCAGGTCGGAACGGCGGACACCTTCGAACCAAAGCTCATGCCCTCTTTCATCCAATACTTTCTGCAAGAAATCGTCTACTCCTTTTACATCACCCATTGTATATGGATTCAGCTTGGCACGTACACGAACCTGATTCAACAGGTCCAGTGCTTCGGAAGTTACGGCATTTCCTTTACGAACAATTGCTTCAGAAAGCAAAGTCAGGACGTCTGCGTAACGGTAAACAACCAAGTCGATCTGGCTGCCGTCTCCTGTAGATTCGGGGTCTTCACCATATTTTACAGGTACAGCTCCAGAATAAAGGTTACCATGTTTGGCGATATCAGACTCTTCATTAAACAATACACCATCAGTACCTACATATTCGCCAACCAAAACAGACAGACGGTCATCACCTTCCTCAAAGTACGGTAGAAAGGCCAAGGACTTTATAACCATCCCATTTCTGGATAGAAGCATTCTTAGTCGGGTAGTTTCCCGGTAAAGCATGGTCATGCCACAACTGAAGATTTGTACCTCTTTCTTCCGTACAAGCAAAGATAATTTCCTTGTTCCCTTCATTTTCAAGCGTAAAGATATCTGCATATCTGTCCATCAATCCATAACCGTATTCGGCTTTCAACAATTCACGGCCACATTCTTCCGCTTTCGCCCAATTCTTCTCATGCATGTAATACTTCATTAGAATCGTATACGCCAAACCTTTATCAAAGCGTCCGAACTGTGTCGTACGGGTAGGCAAGCCTTTCAATGATTCAGTCAATTCCGTTTCAATGAAATTTGTCATCTCTTCTTGAGTCGCACGCGGCTCAATTACTTCATCCAACGGATTCTTCAAATCTTCCAGTGTCGGAATTGGAATAGGCCCATAGAAATCATACAATAAAAATGCCAGCCAACCACGGCCTAAATGAGTTTCAGCCATCAGTAAAGCCTTCTTCTCGTCACTCATTTCTACATTTGAGATACGATCCAATGTCAATGTCATTGTACCCAAATATTTGGCATAATCCGTATAATTGAGAGTCGTATAAGAATGATTCGGAGTCCAGTTATGAGTTGTCAGCGGAATCCAGCTATCATTCACCCAACAACAAACAGCAATATCGGTTGACATATCACCAATAACCTGAAAACTGTGAGCCGTACTGAATACACCGCTATACTCCGCACTACGGAAAGGAGCATAAACACCTCCCACAACAAGCGCCTCCGCATCCTTTTCATTCGTCGGGAAAAATCCGGATTGATCGCATCATATCTTTCCGAATCCAAATTAGTACATGAGGCCAATGCGCAACAGCACATTACTGTATATAATAATTTCTTCATGACTTTATCTTTATTTTTAACTGTTTATACTATTAGAATGTAATATCCAAACCGAAGCTGTAAGTACGAACATTCGGGTAAGCCCATTGCAACTGAGATGGAGCACTTTCTGAACTTGAAATGTCAGTTTCCGGGTCAAGACCTGTATACGGAGTGATTGTAAACGGATTGTTCACGTCGAAATACACACGTACGTTAGACAGAATATGTTTGCTGGTCTTAATAGGAATATTATAACCTAAAGTAATGTTACGACAACGGATGAACCAAGTCTTTTCATAATAATAGTCACCGACCCATAGGCACTTTCAGTCTGGAAATATCCGGGTAACGTACCGTTCGGATTGCTGGAGGACCAAAGATCCGATATTGAAGTAGGCTGATTATAACCACGGCGCAAGTCATTAACGTTATTACTCAACCATTGTTTCTTATAACTTCCGGCAGAAAGCTTATCAAACTGTCCATAGAAATAAACATTGAGATCAAAGTTTTTCCAACGCAAAGTATTATTAAACCCAAATAAATATCCAGGGTCAGCAGATCCGTAAATCACTTTATCTGCATCATCCAACTTACCATCAGCTTTCCGGTCTTCATCGGAATACCATGCTTATCAACTTTAATGGAACCATCGGATTCATAAACATATCCGTCAATATCTTTGATCTTCACCTGTCCGGGTAATGCACCGGGCATATGGTCGATCGTTTCACCTACTTGAACCAAACCATCTGACAAATAACCGGAATAGTAACGCATCCATCCGTTATACTCATCATAAGCATTCGGTTTCCATTTCGGATCACGTTCTTTCCACTTGTCACGATAGAGAGAGAATGTCAAGTCTGATGTCCATTCAAAATCCTTATTACGGATATTAGTCGTATTGATCGTCAATTCAAAACCCTGGCTCTGAGTCTTACCCACGTTCGCAATGATTTTATTCACCTCGTTATAAGACAGCAAAGTCTGTTCATTCAACAAATCGGAAACGACTTTATGATAATATTCAGCAGTTACATTGACACGTCCATCCAAGAAACCTAAATCCAAACCAACGTTCCATTCACGGGCTGTTTCCCAAGTCAAAACATTGTTTCCGAGTTGACTCAAATAGACACCATTGATCATGGAATTGCCAAAGATATTATTGTTACCTACTTTATAATAGCTATAAGCTTTATCTCCTACGTTGGAGTTACCTGTTTCACCATAGCTCAAACGTAATTTACCATTAGACAATACATTTCTCAAAGGAGCCAAGAACTCTTCTTCCGTAAACCGCCATCCGGCAGCAACTGAAGGAAGAATCCCCAACGTTCACCCGAAGCAAAATTTGAAGAACCATCGGCACGCAATGTCGCTGTCAGCAGATAACGGTCTTTAAACGTATAGTTCAAACGACCGAAGAATGAAGCCATACGAGATTTGGTTGCACTCGATCCTACAGTCGGACGTTTTGCATTACCCGCGCCCAAGTTGTTATACAAGAAACCGTCTGTAATGAAGTCATTGCTTTTTCCTGAAAACATTTCGTATGTAAACAACTGATAAGAATGACCAACCAAAGCGTTGAAGTTATGGTCGCCTACCTGTTTCGTATAATTAGCAGTCAATTCCATCAAGTAGTCGGAATTATCACCCTGCGCAATAGAGGCCGCACCATTTTCACGTTGTCCATAAAGCGTTGTCGTTGGCAAATATTGTTTCAGTTTCTGATAGTTACGGTCGATACCGAAATTGCTTTCAACAATAAGCCATCTATCGGGCGAACTTCAAAAAATGCATTTGCCAATAAACGCTCTTGAGTCGTCTTATCTGTAATGTCCAGCAATGAAACAGGATTCGGCAAGAAAGAAGCATCGGAGTTCATCGAATATTGCCATTCTCATCCCGAATGGGCAAAGCCGGATTAAACTGAGCCGCAGAAACCAAAATTCCGGCATTCTCATTCTGGCCACTACCTAAAGGCACGTTGTCATATTCATTACGTGTCGCCGTCAAATTAATTCCCATCTTTACATATTTGCTCAACTTCTGGTCCAAATTGGCACGAAGAGAGTATCTTGTCATTCCATTATTTTTAATCACACCATCCTGATTAAAATAGTTTCCAGAAACCAAGTACTTCGTATTATCGTTACCTCCTGTTATAGATAAGTTATGAGAAGTCTGAAAACCTAAACGGGATATTTCATCAAACCAATTCGTATTATTAGCCGGATTGGCAATCTGAGCATCTGTATAAGGCAATGTCAAAGCCGGCAGGGAAGGGTCTGTCGCCTCTTTTCCTCCATAAATGCCAACACCGTTCGTACGCATCCATTGTTCACGAGTATAATCGTTTGTTGCCCGCATAAAACCGGAAGCGTCCAACATCTCGTAAGATTTGGCTATCTGCTGTACAGAAGCCGATCCGGAATACTGTACCTTAGCCGCCCCGCTCTTACCTCGTTTTGTCGTCACGATGATCACACCGTTACCGGCACGAGCACCATAAATAGCTGTCGAACTTGCATCTTTCAGCACTTCAATAGATTCAATATCGTTTGGATTGATAGAAGCCAGGATATTATCTTTATTACCTCCTGAATATTGATTACCACTATCCAATGAACCCGGAGAATTCACAGGAAAACCATCAATAATGATCAACGGGGCATTCCCCGCCTTATCAGAAGAAGCGGCACCGCGAATACGGAAAGTTGATTGTCCACCCGGCTGGGCACTAATCGTGCTGACCTGCAAACCGGCAGCCTTACCAGCCAAAGCATGACTAACTGTAGACACTGTTGCCACAGGAGTGTCATCCATCTTGACAGATGCAACTGCACCTGTCATATCCTTCTTCTTCATCGTACCGTAACCGACAACAACCACTTCTTCCAAAGCCTGTGTATCTTCTTTCAACAGAACGTTGATCACATTCTGGTTCTTCACAACAATGTCCTGAGGGATGTATCCGATAAAGGAAATCTGCAAAGTCGCGTTAGCCGGAACTTCGATGGAAAAGTTTCCATCCATGTCGGTAGTAGTACCGTTAGTCGTACCTTTCTGGATAACGTTTGCACCGGCGACAGGGCCGAATGCATCGCTTACAGTACCGGTCACCTTACGATTCTGCTGCGTGGCGGCGGTAGAAGCCGGAGCTGCCTCGGAAGTCAGGACAATGTGACGATCCTTGATAGTGTATTTCAAACCTGTTTTAGCTGCAATAGCATCCAACACAGTCTGAATATTAGCATTCTTTTCATTGATAGAGATCTTTTCGTTCTTGTTGATCTCTTCCAGATTATAGAAAAACAGGAACTCGGACTGCTTTTCGATCTGTTTCAACACTTTTTCTAAAGTTTCATTCTTAGCTGAAACATTTAGAGTAGCAGTTTGCGCATAGGTGGAAGCAACCACGCTTGACAGACAAACAGCCAACATTAACACGGTTAATTTCATGATTTTTATAGTTCTTTTCAGGTTAAGAGAAACAACTATACGTTGATTATTCATACTTTTGAATGTTTTTAAGATTAAACATGATCCACGGCAATGGGAGTTTAATTGTTCACACTTTTAGAAGAGAAGATCCGGCAAGATTTTCTCTTCTTTTTGGTTTAAGACTAACTGGTGTTCATATTTCCTACTAAGATTAGCAATTTGTTTTTATTTAGATTTCTGATATTGTCACGTGATGATCATCGATCTTATACCGGACCGGGATTGACAGATGGATAATCTCCATGATGTCTTTGATACTCTGCCCCCGATAGAAAGTCCCGGTAAATGTCCGGCGCTTCAGTGCTTCCGACTTAACAGTGAACTGCACGCCGTAAACATGGCTCAACCGATACAGAATAGCTTCAAGACTTTGTTCGGGGAAATAATAATATCCGGTTGTCCACGAAACAAACCGGTTGGCGTCGACCTGTTGCAGGAGCTGATCGCGTTCTTTTGTTATAGACAAACTGTTCGTTCGGCTTTAAGACCGTAGGATGTAACAGGTTCTGCGTGGTCAGCAGGACAGAACCTTCCAGCAGTGTCGTAGTCAGGAGCGAATCGGTCGGATAAGCGGAAACGTTGAACTTCGTCCCGAGTGCTTCGATAGATTGTTCTTTGGTCTTGACAATAAATGGCTTATCTTTATCTTTGGCTACTTCAAAATAGGCTTCCCCTTCCAGTTGCACGATACGTTCGGACTTACCATAACGGGAATCATAAGAGAAAGAAGTCCGGGTTCCGAGACTGACGCGGGTTCCGTCCGGCAAAACAACAACATCCGCTTCAAGCCCGTCTCCACCGACATAACTGGTAATCCGGTCGTCATATTCCCTCGAAGAAAAGATAAACACAGTAGAAGTAATGGCTGCGGCAAACATTGCCACAGCCGCATAAGTACTTATGCGGGTCAATAAGGAATATCTTTTACGCTGGCGGGACTTTCTCTTATCGAGAAGGCGAAGCCAGCTATCGTGTATTTCAGAAGCACCACGGGAAGGAGCGCAGGCTTCATAAAGTGCTTTGGTCTCGAAAAACAATTTTTTGTTGTCTGCACTTTCATTCACCCAGGCATAAAAATCGTCCAAAGACCGACCTTGCAGCCGTCCTTGCAAATACCCGATGATTAATTCCGAATGTTCGTTTTCCATTTTCACTTAATTATTAGATGTAGATACAAAGTCGACACATGGTTAACTTGGTTCTTACATATACACAACGAACGGGATAGAAAAAATACTCACAAGAAAAACAATTTTTTTCGTCATAATCCGGGAATTGCCTTCACCATGTGTGTCTCGTCCTAATTTGGGTTGACTGTGTATTAAAAAATCCTGTTATAGGTGGTCTATAAAAGTAAAAAACAGACAAACCAGTAAATGAGTTGGGGGACGAAAAGTATCATAGAGTGGCAACTGCCATACTTTTATCGTCAGACTATAAAGTCATAGAGCTTTTGACCTACGTCGAATACCTTTTTGACTAAGGTCGAAAAGGCTTTTGACACTAGGCAAAAAGGCTTTCGACTTAGGCCAAAAATACAAGGAGCTATAATACAGGCCTTAATATTTTGTATATTAGGACATTAAAAAGCTTCTATAATTCCTTTATTTTTTCACTTAAGAGATTGTTTTGATTCTTTCGTCTCATGAATTAAGATGGCTTTGGTCAAATTCGTCACTCCAATGAGTGAAAGCAGATCTTTAAGGTGAAGGCAGTCCAGATGCTTGCCTTCACTTTTTTACACATTGATTTTCAACGTATAGCAAGACAGGGTGAAGCCAACGCGCAAATTCTTTATAAAAGAAATATCAGTAGGAACAGATTCGAACAGTTCTTACGCAGATAAAGGAGGGAACGATAAAGCTGGTTCTCGACCGTACGGACAGAGAGATCCAGACGTTCTGCTATTTCGGCCGCTTTCAGACCTTCGAGATAGGACATACGGAAGATTTGCTGGCTTCTTTCAGGCAGTTCGGCAATCTTTTTCATCAGCAGATCGAGCAAATCCTTTCGCATGAAAAGTTCGTCGGATGCCTCAAAGAAGTCAAGCTCTTCCAATTTTAACTGAAGGGCGCGATGATCGATGATCTCCTGCTCCATATTTATCCGGCGAAGATAATCCAGGCAGGCATTCCGGACGGAGACATAAAGCACCCGTTTCAGGTCATTCTCCGGAAGGCGGAACACCTGCTTGTCCCACAACTTCAGAAATACATCGTGGACAATATCTTCGGCAAAGAAACCGGAAACGAACTTCTCCGCAAAGCGCATCAACATCGGGGCATACTCCGTATAAATATGCCGGTATTGATCTATGTCCAAAGATGTATTCCCCATATTTGCAAATATAGAAAAAAATCTAATTATTCATTAACAAACACTTCATGTACACCCGGTTCATCGAATTTTATCGGTTCGACCTTTCCGGTGACAGCATTCATACATTGAACTACATCGTTTCCGGTAGTCTGGACCTTGACCACCCAGCCGTTCTCTTTCTTGCAGACAGACAAGATATCCGTCGTATTGGAAGCCGGCATGACAGCCAAGCCGTCAGCGCAATGGATGGTTTCAATATGATAACGGCGCACAACAACCGGAAACTTTTTACCTTTATAGCCTGAATAATTCATAGTCTCCACAAAAAAGAGAACGCCCTTCTTGTATATTTGCAAGAAAAGCATTAACTTTAAGGTGTTAAAAATAAACTTAATACCGGCGTTCTCATGTGCAAAGATACAACAAA
>ENA-OQCS01000085-OQCS01000085.1-human-gut-metagenome-genome-assembly--contig:-NODE-85-length-41791-cov-3.926099_pt1 | contig 41791 bp, 50 predicted proteins | sample MGYA00242757_ERZ504575 | MGnify/ENA primary metagenome ERZ504575 (study PRJEB26092, sample SAMD00036297) | human gut metagenome | host: Homo sapiens | study: EMG produced TPA metagenomics assembly of... | reverse complement strand
ACCGGTAATTTTCGCATTCGGCTTCAAAGGGAATGCTACATATGGCAAGGACTCCGTGAAGCAAGAGTTACGGGAAAACTCCTCTGCCATTCCGGTTAGGATAGGCCCGGATGGAATGTGCATATAGTAAGGAGATGTTCGAGGAAGAAGGTGCGTACTATACTTCCCATTTATGGATAACGGGCGCGGATGAAGTTGCCTTTGAATGTTCGTTTACGGTGAAGAAAGGAGAGCCGGTTGCAGAAGCGGAGAAGATTATCGCTTCGCTGGAAACGCGGAAGGATGGAGTGAAGTATCCAGCGGAGATAATTCCGGTGCGCCTTTCGGAAATCTACCAGATTAATGAAGCATACGAGTGGGTGGATACTACTATAAAGGAATTGTTGAAGAAGGATTTCCAGGGAGCTGAGGAAGACATTGCCAAGATGCAGCAGATGATGGAAGAAAGCAACATCGGTCCTAAGAAGAAGGATGCATGGCTGGCTTTTGGCATCGCGCTTTGTGTTATTTTCGCCAATGAAGTGGACGGTATGGAATGGCGTACCTTGGTGGACGGAAACCGGGAAGCGCCCATATTGCTGAACACGTCTACCGGTGAATGGATAGACCCCATGAAGCAGGTTTGGAGCAAAGTAAAGGCAGGAGGTAAAGTGAATCTGCCGGAGATATACAGCTCCTTGTTCTAAGGTCCGGTCATCTCGGTACTGTGATTTTCAACTTTCAATTTTCATTTTTCAACTATTAAAGCATTGGCAGCAGTAAATTCAATTCTTCAGGTGGAAAACTTGACCAAGTCGTTCGGTGACTTGGTACTATTCGAAAATATTTCTTTGGGCTTGTCCGAGGGACAGCGTGTCGGGTTGATAGCCAAGAACGGCAGTGGCAAGACGACATTGCTCAATATCCTTTCCGGCAAGGAGGGTATGACAATGGCACCATTTCCTTCCGTCGTGATTTGCGTGTGGGTTATCTGGAACAAGACCCGCAATATCCCGAAGAGCTGACCGTGCTCGAAGCGTGCTTCCATCATGGCAACAGTACTGTCGAGTTAATCAAGGAATATGAACGTTGCATGGAAACGGAGGGGCATCCCGGCTTGGACGAAATTCTGGTGCGTATGGACCATGAAAAAGCTTGGGAGTACGAGCAGAAGGCGAAACAGATTCTGTCTCAACTTAAAATACGTGATTTCAGTCAGCACGTAAAACATCTGTCCGGCGGGCAGTTGAAGCGTGTGGCACTTGCCAATACCCTTATCACTGAACCCGATTTGCTGATACTGGACGAGCCTACCAACCACCTCGACCTCGATATGACGGAGTGGCTGGAGGAATATCTCCGCCGGAACAACCTCAGCTTGCTGATGGTGACGCACGACCGTTATTTCCTCGACCGGGTATGCTCCGAAATCGTAGAGATAGACAACCGGCAGATTTATCAGTATAAAGGCAATTACAGTTATTATCTGGAGAAGCGCCAAGAGCGTATCGAGGCCAAGACTGTGGAGATAGAACGTGCCAATAACCTCTACCGCACAGAGCTGGAATGGATGCGCCGCATGCCGCAAGCCCGCGGGCACAAGGCACGCTATCGGGAGGATGCCTTTTACGAGTTGGAGAAGGTGGCTAAGCAGCGTTTCAACAACGACAATGTAAAGCTGGACGTTAAGGCTTCTTATATAGGCAGTAAGATATTCGAGGCAGACCATCTGTACAAATCCTTTGGTGACTTGAAGATTCTGGATGATTTCTCCTACATCTTCTCCCGTTACGAAAAGATGGGTATCGTAGGGAATAACGGTACGGGCAAGTCGACCTTCATCAAGATACTGATGGGGTTGGAGCAGGCAGACAGCGGTACGCTGGACATTGGCGAGACGGTCCGCTTCGGTTACTACTCGCAGGACGGCTTGCAGTTTGACGAGCAGATGAAAGTGATTGATGTAGTGCAGGACATTGCCGAAGTCATAGAACTGGGCAACGGCAAGAAGCTGACGGCATCGCAATTCCTGCAACATTTCCTGTTTACTCCCGAGACACAGCACAGCTATGTCTACAAGCTGAGTGGGGGAGAACGCCGCCGCCTCTATCTGTGTACGGTCCTGATGCGCAATCCCAACTTCCTGGTGCTGGATGAGCCGACCAATGACCTCGATATTGTGACGCTGAATGTGCTGGAAGAGTATTTGCAGAATTTCAAAGGATGCGTGATTGTGGTGAGCCACGACCGTTATTTCATGGACAAAGTGGTAGACCATCTGTTAGTGTTCAACGGACAAGGGGACATCCGCGACTTTCCCGGCAACTATACACAATATCGCGACTGGAAAGATGCGAAAGTCCATCAGGAAAAGGAGAAAGAGAAAGAAGCCGCCAAGGCTCAGGAGGACAAGACGGCGAAGGTGCGTCTGAACGAAAAGCGGCGCATGTCTTTTAAGGAAAAACGCGAGTTTGAACAATTGGAGCAGGAGATAGCTGACCTGGAAACCGAAAAGAATGCAATTGAAGAGGCTTTGTGCAGCGGTACTTTGTCTGTGGACGAACTGACGGAGAAGTCGAAACGTTTGCCGGAATTGTCGGACTTGATTGACGAAAAAACATTGCGCTGGCTGGAGCTGAGTGAGATAGAATCGAACTGAAGTTCGAAATTGAAAATTAAGAATTAAAAATTAGAACTGAGAAAGTGGGAAATCTGACGAATTATCATAGCCATAGCCTTTATTGTGACGGGCGTGCCGGCATGGAGGACTTTGTGCGTTTTGCATTGAGTGAAGGTTTTACATCTTATGGCTTTTCATCGCATGCTCCATTGCCTTTTTCTACGGCATGGACTATGGAGTGGGATATCATGGACGACTATCTATCTGAATTCCATCGTCTGAAGGAGAAGTATGCCGGACGTATCGAACTGTATATCGGTCTGGAGATTGATTATCTGAATGAAGCGAGTAATCCGTCCATCGCCCGTTTCAGGGAGTTGCCGTTGGACTACCGTATTGGTTCTGTACATCTTCTCTACAATGACAAAGGGGAAGTGGTGGATGTAGATGTACCTGCGGATACCTTTAAGACCATTGTAGACGGACATTTCTGCGGTGACTTGGAGCATGTGGTCCGTCTCTATTATGGTAGGTTGACGAGGATGCTCGAGCTGGGTGGTTTTGATATTGTGGGCCATGCCGATAAGATGCACTACAATGCAGCATGCTATCGCCCGGGATTGCTGGAGGAGCTTGGTATGATGAGCTGGTTAGGGCGTATTTCGCAGATATTGCCCGTCGCGGCTATCAGGTAGAGGTCAATACCAAAGCCTATCATGACCTGGGTACTTTTTACCCCAATGAGCGGTATTTCTCCTACCTGCATGATTTGGGTGTACGTGTGCAGGTGAACAGTGATTCGCACTATCCGGAACGGATAAGCAACGGACGTCCCGAAGCTTTGTGTGCCTTGAGGAAAGCTGGATATGAATCGGTGATGGAACTACACGGAGGAGAATGGAAAGAGATGCCTATCGTGTTTTGAGTGAATAGGATACAAAAACTCCTGACTTGCCTTTTTGTAAAGGTAGTCAGGAGTTTTTTCTTTCTATTATGAACTATTCTGTTTTCAGTAAAAAGTCGTCAATCGCCTTTTTGTAGGTAGCCTTATCGGCTGCTCCGCGGAAGAGCTGAGGCTCTCCATTCATAGGATGAATACAAAAAGAGGGATGCTTGTTGCATTGAACAACGCTGCCAGTTCCTTTTCCTTATCCACATTGACTTTGTAGACAACGATTTTATCGGCATACTCTTTGGCCAGTTCCTTCATAATGGGAGCACCATGCGGCAAGGTCCGCACCAGTCGGCATATAAGTCTATGATGGCAGGCTTGTTTCCCTTGTATTTCCAGTCCTGGGATTTCTCATAGTCGAACACATCCTTGATGAACATGGCTTTGTTCATGACGATAACTTCTCCGTTTGTTTGAGCATAGGCCAGCATGCAGGAAAACACGAGGGCAACCATTGCTATAATCTTCTTCATTTCTTCTTGTTAAGAGTTTTGTTCTATAACGGCTTTCAAATCCTTACCGCTGATGACACCCGAATGGCGCCATACGGCTTCACCTTTCTTAAATACGATAAATGTCGGTACTGCTTGTATGCGGTAGCGGGCAGCAAGCTCTTCGTGCTGGTCTACATCTATTTTGGCGATACGGGCAGCATCTCCTATTTCGTTTTTGAGTTCCTCCAGTACCGGATGCATGGCCTTGCACGGGCCACACCAGGTTGCAAAGAAATCAACTAAAACGGGCTTTTCTGATTGTATCAATTCTTCAAACTTTTCCATAATTTTTTCCTTTCTGTTTTTATTTATTTGTAATGATAACAAAATAGGAGGAGGATTTGTTCGCTAAATCATTATTTAATCGTCATCTCTTCAATGAGATGCGAAGCTCCCGCGTATTTGTCGATGATGAACAAGGTGTAGCGGATGTCTACACATGCTGCTCGTTGGGAGGACGGACGGAAGGCAATGTCGCCAGTCAGACCTTCGTAATTGCGGTCAAAGCCGGTACCTATCAGTTCTCCTTTGGCATTGAACACTGGGCTGCCGGAGTTTCCACCGGTATTGTCTGTGTTGACAATGAAGCAGATGGGCATTTCGCCGTTCGGCATGGCATAACGTCCGAAATCCTTTGCCTGATACAGCTGTTTCAGTTTGGCGGGGACTACAAACTCCCAATTGTCGGGATCTTCCTTCTCCATAGCTCCTTTCAGAGTGGTGTAGTAATCATATTTCACACCGTCTGCCGGAGCGTAGGGGAGCACTTGACCGTAGGCAGGCGCAAGGTGGAGTTGGCATCCGGATAGATGGGCTGACCATTGGCAAGTTTCATGTCCATCATTCCCTTTACCCATACCTTGTGGGCGGCATTGTAGTTTTTATTGGCATCCATCATGGCAATGGAGGTCTGAAGCAGGCCGTCCGTGATGGAATATTTCAGCAAGACCATCCAGTCTGTATTAATCTTGTAGAGGCTGGGCTTGCGGATGAACTTGGCAAAGTTCTCCTTGTTGCCGAAGATGGAATGTTCAAAGCAAGCGTCGATGAAAGCGTCGCTGTTGCCCTTGAAACGCTTGTCTATGATTTGGAAAATACCGATGCGTTGTTCGGCAGGGATATACTTCATGTAGATTTTCAGCATTTCCTTGCCAACAATACGTTCCACTTCGGGGAAGGGGACAGAGGCAAAGTAGCGGTCGGCTGCCTTCTGAAGGCTGTCTTTAGCTGCTGCAATCTGTTTTTTGTCCTTGTTCTTCAAGGCAGATACCAGTCCTGCGGTGCTGGGGATACGCATGAAATCGAGTCCCGTCACCAGTGCTTCCTGAATGGCTTGCTGGTGGTAGAGGCTGGACGGCGTTGCTTTACGATGGCGCGTATCTGGTCGAATGCTTGCTGATAGCTATTGTCGTTCAGCGAGCGTCCGCGTGCCAGGAGTGCCTCTTGCTGTGCACGTTTAGTGTCCAATACTTTCAGACGGACGAGACCTTCGTTCATACCGATGGCATTTTTCCAGTAGTTGGCAGAAGATGCATACTTGCTGGCATAGTGGATGCGTACGGCATCGTCTTGCAACATTTGTTTCATCAGAGCTTTCTGGCGGACATCGCGCACGTGGTGGCGCATGAAGTTGGTGGTTTGCATACGCTCTTCCACCTCGTCGGAAATCATGTAGCGCCAGTTGCGTCCGGGGAATCCCATGACGAAGGTAAAGTCGCCCTCGCGATAGCCGTCAAGGCTGATGGTGAGATGTTTCTTCACTTTTAGGGGAACGTTGTCTTTGCTGTAAGCGGCGGGTTTCCCGTCTTTGTCGGCATAGATGCGGAAGATGGAGAAATCTCCCGTGTGGCGGGGCCACATCCAGTTGTCGGTGTCTGCGCCGAACTTGCCGATGGAGGAGGGGGGAGCGCCTACCATGCGGATGTCGCTATAGGTGGTCTTTACGAACAGATAGTATCTGTTTCCACCGTAGAAGGCTTTCAGTTCCAGCTTGCGGCCGGGTGTCAGGGCGATGCCTTCGGACTTGGCGAAGCGGTCGGCTACTGTCTTCAGGTATTTGGGAGACAGATAATTGGTGCCGTTCGGGTCGTCGTCGGTTTTCAGTTGTTCGTTTACGTACTCTGTCACGTCCAGTATCCGGTCGATGTAGGTGACGGTGAGTCCCTTGCAGGGAAGCTCCTCTTCGCGGGACATAGCCCAGAAACCGTCGGTCAGGTAGTCGTGTTCCACCGAGCTGTGTTGCTGTATGGCGCCATAGCCGCAGTGGTGGTTGGTCAGTACCAGGCCTTCGGCAGAGATGACTTCGCCGGTACAGCCACCGCCGAAATGCACCACGGCATCCTTCAGGGCAATGCGTCGGGATTGTAGATTTGGTTGGTGGGGATGAGCAGTCCGAGTTCCGTCATGGCTACTTCGTTCTGCTTTTGCAGGTCGGTGAGCATCCACATACCTTCGTCGGCGTGTGCGGCAAGGACAGAAGATGTAATGAATAATGATAATAGGATTCTTTTCATGGTGATGTGCGTTAGAAGAGCATCTGAGAGGGGGGCTATTCAGTATACGACTGAATAGGGTTAAGTATACGACTGAATGGCATTCACTATACGACTGAATGCCATTCAGTATGGGAGGTAATCTCTCAGAGGCTTTAATTTATTCTATAATGTTCATTTCTTTTATCAGATGACTGCAATTGCCCAGTTTGTCGAGGATGAAGAGCACGTAGCGTATATCCAGTGCAATGCAACGCTGCAGGTCATTGTTGAAGTTGATGTCACCGCTCAGAGATTCCCAGTTGCCGTCGAAAGCAGTACCGATGAGCTGTCCTTCGCCATTGATGACGGGGCTGCCGGAGTTACCGCCGGTGATGTCGTTCGTCGTGAGGAAGCAAACCGGCATGGTGCCGTCTGCCATGGCGTAGCGTCCGAAGTCTTTCTTTTGAATCAGTTCTTTCAGCTTGGCGGGTACCACGAATTCACGGTCTTCGGGATTCTCTTTTTCAAGGATACCGTCGGTAGTGGTATAGTAGTCGTAGTGTACGGCATCGCGTGGGCTGTATGATTTTACATTACCATAGGTCAGACGCATGGTGAAGTTGGCATCCGGATAGGAGGGGACGGGCTGTTTCATTTCACCCAAGCCACGGATGTAGGCCTTGTGGAGCAGTTCCATTCCGCTTTCCAGTTCCATGTATTGCTTTCCGAGTTCCTGCAGCTTTTCGTTCTTGGAGCGCGAGTAAGCCGTAGCAGGGTCTTTCTCGATGGCTTTCACGGTGGCTTTGCCAGGAATTTATCCAGGTTCTTGCGGTTGGAGAGGATGGAGTTGTCGTAAATGTTGTCTACGTATGCGTTGTAGTCGCCTTGAACTCTCCGTTGATGGTTTGGTAGAAGGAGGGCAGCTCGTCGGCGTTCAGTGCTTGGCAAGGGCGGGCAGGATGGCTTTGGCTACGGCGCGGTCCACTTCGTGGTCGTAGTCTTTATTGTGGATACCATCGTATGCATTTTCCAACTGCTTCTTCGAAGCTTGCAGCAATGAGTCGTTCTTCTCTTCGAGCGCTTTCTTTATGTTATCCATAATAAGGTAGGTACTGCCGAATTCGATGGCACCGCGCAATGCTTCGTTGGTATAGTAGAGCTGGCGCAGCGTGGGGGTGCTTTTCTCGATGATGGCATCAATTTTCTCTACCACACCCTCGTATTCGGGTTTTCCTTGGGCAAAGGCGGCATACTTTTTCTCGATTTCGGCTTTGGCGCCCAACACGTCATTGTCGATGATTGCCTTGTTCATACCAATGGAGTTCTTCCAGTAGTTACTGCTTCCGGCAAACTTGCTGGCATACTGGATGCGGGTCTTGTCACTGGCATCCATATACTTGCGCAGCACTTCGAGGCGTACGCCGCGCATATCAATCATTGCCTGATTCACGGCGTTCATGCGTTGCTTCACTTCGCTCTGGGTGAGGTAACGTTCTGTGCTGCCGGGGAAGCCCATAATCATGGCGTAGTCACCTTCGTTCAGACCTTTGATGGAGATGGGCAGGAACTTCGGCGTTTTCAGGGGTACATTGCTTTCACTGTATTCAGCCGGCTCTCCGTTGGCATCGGCATAGATACGGAACATGGAGAAGTCGCCCGTGTGGCGCGGCCACATCCAGTTGTCGGTCTCACCGCCAAACTTACCTACCGAGGAGGGAGGAGCGGCAACCATACGCACGTCGCTGTATACCTTATAATAGAACATATAGAATTTGTTTCCTGCATAGAAGGGGAGTGCGCGCACTTCAATGCCCGGTTTACCCTTCAAATCGCTCTTCTCCAGTTCCTCTTTTGCCAGTTTGTTGAGGAACGGGGAAGTCAGTGCATCGATTTCCGTCACTTCGCCTGCCTTTATTTTAGCGTTGACAAGGTCGGTGATGTCTACAATGCGGTGCACGAAACGGAATTTCAATCCCGGGGTGGGCAGTTCTTCACTGCGGTTCATGGCCCAGAAACCATCTGTCAGATAATCGTGTTCCACGCTGCTGTGCTGCTGTATGGCACCGTATCCGCAATGGTGATTGGTCAGAATCAGTCCTTCCGGAGAGATGATTTCGCCGGTACAGCCACCGCCAAAGATACCTACAGCATCTTTCAGTGACACGCCGTTGGGATTGTAAAGGTCGTCAGCCTCCAGCTTCAGTCCTTGCTTTTTCATCATGTCGATGGAGTTCTGCTGCTTCATCAGTTGCAACAACCACATTCCTTCGTCTGCACGCGCAGAGCAGACTGTCAGTGCGGCAATGGCCGCAAGCAAACCTTTCTTAAATGTAATCTTCATATAATCAATTATTAAGTAATGTCTTTGAATTTCATTGTCATCGCTTGTGGGCTTATGGCTTTATGGCATTGTTTCTTATTGCTTCCATAATGTTTGCAGGCGGACGCCGGTTCATCAGTTCGTTCTTCATAAAGTCCATGTATGGGGCTGCGTGACTGAAGAACTTATGATATCCTGCACAAAGGTAATTCAGTCCCGGCTCTCCGTCGGCTGTACGTGCAAAACGGTTCTTTGGACATTCGCCGTTGCAGGCAAACAGCCATTCGCACTCCCTGCATTGGGTGGGGAGAGATTGTTGCTTCATCAGTCCGAAGCTTGTTGCCGTTCTCCGTACATCATCTCCACCAGTGTATTCTGATGGATGTTGCCCAGTTTATATTCGGGGAAAACAAAATGGTCGCACGCATATACGTCTCCGTTGAACTCCATGACGCCTGCATGGCCGCAAGTCTTTGCCATGGAACATACACCGGTTGTTCGCCTATCCAGTTGGCAAGGGTAGAGTCGAATAACTGTATGTAGTAAGTACCCACGTCCTGCTTTACCCATTCGTCGAACAAGGCGCATAGGAAGTCTCCCCATTGTTCCGGCGTGACGGAAAAGTCTGCCAGCTGCGTGCTCTTTTCCTTGTCTGCCAGGGAGGCAAGATGGCGTCCGTCCCCATGAGGGGCAATGCGCTCCACGATGGGGGCAAACTGGATGTAATGGCATCCTATCTCCTTGAAGAAATTATAGAAGTCCAGCGGATAGTCGGCGTTGTAGTCATTGACCACTGCCATTCCGTTCCATTCCACACCGTGCTTTTTCAGCAGGTTGATGCCCTGCATCACCTTGACGAAAGAGGGCTTGCCCTGCTTGTTCTTCCGGTATTCGTCATGGAACTCCTGAGGCCCGTCTATGGAGACACCCACCAGCCAGTTGTTTTCTTTGAAAAACCGGCACCATTCATCGGTCAGCAACGTGCCGTTGGTCTGTATGCAGTTGTCTATGGTGCGTCCGTTGGCATATTTCTTTTGCAGCTCCATGGCACGTTTGTAGAAAGAGAGCGGACGCATCAGCGTCTCTCCGCCATGCCAGGTGAACAGAACCTGGGGCATGGTCTGCGAGTTGATGTACTCCTCGATGAACTTTTCCAGCAGTTCCTCGCTCATCACATGCTTGGGGTTGTCTCTATATAGTTTGGATTTCTCCAGATAATAGCAATAATCGCATGCCAGATTGCATACCGCACCTACCGGTTTCAGCATTACATAGAGCGGTTTGGCAAAAGGTGCATAGGTTGACATGTATATTTTCTCTATTTTTATGATTTATAATTGTGCAAAAATACGTAAACCGAATGAAAAATCCTTTTCTTTCTATTCGTTTATAAGGAATATTAATACCTTTGCTGGGTGTAATTCAAAAATCGTTTCTTGCATGATTAGAATGAGTGTGAACCGCATTTTACCCTTTTTGCTCCTGCTTGTGCTCTTTACTTCTTGCAACCGCAAGTATAAGATAGAGGGCAGTTCCTCGGTAACCAGCCTTGACGGAAAGATGTTGTTCCTCAAGACGCTTCGGGACGGGCAATGGGTGAACGTTGACTCGGCAGAGGTTATCCATGGGCATTTCAAGATGAAAGGCCGGGCCGATTCCGTGATGATGGTGACTCTTTATATGGACCACGAGGGCATTATGCCTTTGGTGCTGGAAGACGGCAAAATCGTGGTTTCCATCTCCAATACTCAGTTGATTGCCAAAGGGACTCCTTTGAATGACAAACTGTACGAGTTCATAGACAAGCGCAATTCCCTGGAAGTGAAGATAGAGGAGCTGGAACGGAAAGAGGCGCGTATGGTGCTGGACGGTGCCAATCTGGATGACGTGCATGGGCAGTTGGCAAAGGAAGGCGAAGTACTTGTGAAGGAGATGAACGACTACGTCCGGCAGTTCATTGTAGATAACTTTGAGAATGTGCTGGGCCCCAGTGTATTCATGATGATGTGCAGCACACTGCCCTATCCGGTGATGACTCCGCAGATTGAGGACATCATGAGGACTGCTCCCTTGTCTTTTAAAGAGAATACTTTGGTGAAGGATTTCCTTACAAAGGCGAAGGAGAACATGCAGCTGATTGAAGAGCAGAAGCGCATGAAGCAAAATGCTTCTGTAGGAGGACAGAAATAAACAGGAATGAGTTGATAATGATAAACGGAATGCCTGAATATCTTGATAGGATATTCAGGCATTCCCGTTGGGGGCGTAAAATAAACTGTGTCATGCGGCGTTTTTTTTCCAAGCTCATCGGTCGGGGATCGGCCAGCGCCAAGGGGGTGCACCAGCACTCCCGACGAGCGTAAAGTTACAACAATTTAAACCTATCTCCAAACTTTATCGCTAATTGTTGTGCGATGGCTGCCCAATTTGCTAATGGCATGGTCCATTTCTTACGTATATTGCGATAAGCGAGATAAACCAACTTTTCAAGGGCGGTGTTGTTAGGGAACACGCCCTTGTTTTTTGTGACTTTACGTATTTGACGATGATATCCCTCGACTGTATTCGTGGTATAAATCATACGTCGTATATCCGGCGTAAACTGGAAGTATTCAGTAAGCCTTTCCCAGTTATCCTGCCAAGACTTGATAACGATAGGGTATTTCTCACCCCATTTTTCTTCCAGATTAAGAAGCTCTGTCTCAGCGGATTCCTTATTTACCGCACCATAGACATGTTTCAGATCTCTCATGAACTCCTTCTGGTGCTTGCTGCGACATACTTGACGGAGTTACGTATCTGATGGACAATACAGAGCTGGACAATAGTATCAGGAAACACACTTTGGATAGCATCCGGGAAGCCTTTCAATCCGTCAACACAAGCTATGAGTATGTCACAGACACCACGGGTCTGCAAGTCTGTCAATACATTCAGCCAGAAGTTCGCACCCTCATTTTTAGAGATATACATCCCTAACAGATCCTTATGTCCCTCGCTGTCCAGAGCCAGTACATTGTAAATCGCACGGGTTACGGCACAGCCTCTGTCGTCCATTACCTTATAATGAATGGCATCCATCCAGACTATCGGATAAACGCTGTCCAGCTACGGGAACGCCATGCCTTTATTTCCGGAAGTACACGATCGGTGATGGCACTAATCGTCTCAGCAGACACACGATTACCCAAGTTCTCCTCCATCCAGTCACTTATCTCACGTGTGCTGTTTCCCAAAGCATAAAGTCCGATGATGCGGTCTGCAACACCTTCCGCAAGAATGGTTTCACGCTTTTTTTATGAACTGGGGATCAAAGGTGGAGTTACGGTCACGAGGGGTAGATACGGTGACTTCTCCCATCGAAGTCTGTACTTGTTTTTGCATCTTGCCATTACGACGGTTGCCACTCATGCGTTCATCCTCAGAAAGATGAGCGTCCATCTCACCTTCAAGGGCAGCATTTAATATACTCTCCAACAACGGAGCAAAAGCACCGTCCTTACCTAACAAGGGCTTACCAGACTTCAACTGTTCAAGAGCCTTGTTCTTGATACTTTCAAAATCAAATTCTTCACTCATAAAATAAACTGTGTTAGCAAAGTTAATATTTTATTCATTTCCTTAGCTGACACAGTTCAAATTACGGCCTCTTCCCGTTTGTCATTATGTCTTTATCTGTCCTGGTCTTCGTTCTTCACCATCCCTTTATACTTTTCCGGCAATGCACTCTCCACCGCCGCATAAGCCTCGTTCATGCTTGCCTTGATGTTTTCTGCCCCTTTCCCTTTGGGAGGAATAGGTTCATGGATGGTCAGTATCATCCGGTGGCGGTGTATCCACTTTCCGGTGCGTGGAAGAATCTCGAACGAGCCGTCTATAGTGACGGGCACCACTTCCAGTTGCAGTTCATCTGCCAACTGGAAAGCACCTCTCTTGAAGTACCCCATGTGTCCCGTGAAGGTACGTGCCCTTCGGGAAATACTACCAGTGACACGCCGTCTTTCAAAGATGATTCTGCCTGCCGCATGGTGGCAAGCACCTTCTTGGGGCTGGAACGGTCGACGAAGATATGTCCTGCGCTCTCGCATGCCTTGCCGACAAACGGGATTTTGCGCAGGCTCTTCTTCATCATCCATTTGAAGTTCCGTCCCAGGAATCCGTATATCAGGAATATGTCGAAGGCACCTTGGTGATTGGGCACAAACACGTAGGAAGTACGTTTGTGTATTTTCTCCCTTCCATGTACCTCCACCGGAATAAGCAGTATATAGCAGATGAGCTGTGACCAGATTTTACCGGGATAGTAACCCCAGATATGCGCTCCTCCTATCAGCGAACCGATGATGGTGACCAATGCTGTAAGGATAGTCAGTACCAATAAAATGGGCAACGCAAAGCAAACCTGATAAATAATATAAAGTATCTTCATAGGTGTCGGATTTTTTATTGCTACAAAGATATACCTTTTTCTTATTTCGTCACTCTTTCTCTCTTACTAATTTTAGTACCGTAATTTCCGGCCATGCCCCGAACCGGAACGGCAGTCTACATAGCCGATGCCAATATTTACGTACAAAGCCCTCTTGCCTTCGTAGTACATTCCTCTCCATTCCGGATAGATAAGTTCGGCAAGGGAGTGCCCGAACAGGATGCCTTGCATGGCGTGGGTGTGTCCTGCAAGCATCAGTGAAATATCCGATCGGGGCAGTACCTCGCGCTCCAGTGGGTAGGGTTATGGCTGAGCAATATTTGGAACATTCTCTCCGTGCCCTGCATGGCTTGTGGCAAGTCTGCAAATTGGGAGAAAGGAGGCTCCCCGTCGTTTTCCACACCGATGAGGCTATGCTGTCACCTTTGTGATGAAGGATGTCATGCTCATTGTTCAGCAGTTTCCATCCCATTGCTTTCTGCTGCCGGATTAAATAGTCCAGATTGGCGATTTCTGCTTTCGGGCTTTGCCAGTGATAGTATGAGCATAGTCATGGTTGCCGAGGATGGAGTATACTCCGTCCGGTGCGTATAGTTGGGAGAGTATTTCTTGGAAACCATCCAGTTCATGGCTCTGCTGGTTCACGAGGTCACCGGTGAAGACAATCAGGTCCGGCTTCTGTCCGTTGACTGAATCGACCAACTGTTTGATGGGGTCCGGATTGCCCTGCCAACTGCCGATGTGTATGTCCGATATCTGCACGATGCGGTAGCCGTCGAAACCTTCCGGAATATCGGCAGAACGATATTCTACTTCTTTCGTATCGAAACGGGTGATGCCTGCAAAAGTTCCGTAGAGGATATTGAAGAAGCTGACGACAGCTAAAACCAGTCCTATAGCGGTGAACGGGCTGCGGGGACAACGACGGATGATGAAGTGCGCCAGTACTCCCACCAGAGAGCAAAGCATGAATATGGTTTTTGGAAAGACAAACAGCATGATGGTAATTGCCAGTCTGCCTATAGCCTGCGTATGGTTTGACATCGCATTGTCGCCAGTAAGGAACATGAAGTAAACATAGCCTGCCGCCAGCAATAAGGTGGGAACCAATAGAGGCTGCGTAGAAATGTCTTTCTGGTTTTTCTTACTACATAAACCAAGTAAATGTAAAGGTCGGGGATGAGAAGGAAAAGGATGAAAACAAGAGTTACTCGGTGCATATATCTTTCAATTCTTCAATGTTCTTTTTAATATTGTCCAGATGTTTATAAATCACTTTCTTGTAGAGAATATAGATAATCAACGCATCAAATACTACAAAGAGGGTAATCAGTATGGCTTGCACGCCAACGGACATCAGATGATATTCCATCACCCAATAATTGAGGATATTGAAAAGGATAATCCAGATGGAGATGCCCATCACCTCATATTTGGTCCATTGGCGGAAAGTGGTCATACGGCGGCTGACTTCGGCAACACTCATTTCTTCAATATGTGTATTCTTATTCCAACGGTATGTTTTCCAGTCCCACCACATGCCTGCGAGAATGCTGATGGCAATGAATCCTAAAAAGGGAACAATCTTTTCTTGTAGTTGTTCGTTGAAACCGAAGGTGGGCAGTAGCAGCCATATAAGAAGAAGGGTAGCCAGACATATCGTTCCTATTCCGATAGAGAAGCGTTGTATGACTACGAGGCGTCCCAGACTTTTGCGGGTATTTGCCTTGTAGCCGGCAATCAGTTCTGTAATCTGCTGTTCATCAGCAATCGGTTCTTTCTGCAACTGTTCATTCAGTGCGTTCCATGATTTCTTCAGTTCATCCAGTTCCATATATCTATTCCTCCTTATTCATTCTTTTCAATTTGTCTTTGATGCGGCTGAGCTTGGTGGCAACGTTTGTCAAAGTCAGCCCGGTGATTTCGGCAATTTCTTCGTAGCTTTTCTCTTCCAGATAGAGCAGGATGATGGATTTTTCCAATTGTCCCAGCCGGTTTATCATCCGGTAGAGTTGCCGTAGCATGGCTTGTGTCTCGTCGGTTTCTTCAGTCCGGTCGGCTTCTTGGTTGAGGGTAACGATTTCGGGGATGTTCTTTTCTTTGCGGATAAAGCTGATGCACGTGTTCAGTGCGATGCGGTAAATCCATGTTGAAATCTTGCACTCCCGCCGGAACTTGGGAAATGCTTTCCATAAGTTGAGTACCACTTCCTGATACAAGTCGTTGAGGGTAGCGTTGGGCGTGGTGTACAGATAGCACACCTTATATATCACGCGCTCATACTCTCGTACCACGGATACAAACTCTTGTTCTGCATTTTCCATCTTTTTGCTTCTTTCGAGTTGCTTTGCACTGTTAGTCGCGGAAAGGGGCGATAAATCACAGTTCAAAAGGATTATTTTTTATGGCACATAGGTGACACAGATTAAACAGATGACCACAGATGAGAAATTCATGATGAACAAAATTATCAGTGAAAATCTGTTTAATCTGTGTCGTCTGTGTAACTCCTTTTTCAATGTACCGAATTATCAGCATTATGATACGCTTTCTAAATTTCCTGCCAGAAACTTCCGCATATTCCCTATTGGCATTCCTCGGCGGCGGGCGTAATCTTCCAGCTGGTCCTCTCCAATCTTGCCCACTGCAAAGTATCGGGATGCGGGATGTGCCAGCATCATGCCGCAGACGGAGGAGTGAGGATGCATGGCTCCATGTTCAGTCAGCGTGATGCCTATCTGTTTCATGCCGAGCAGTTCGTCCAGCAGGAAATTCACGGATTGGTCGGGTAGGGAGGGGTATCCCACAGCGGGGCGGATGCTTGGTACTTCTCGACCAGCAAATCCGGAATGGACAAGGATTCGTCGGGGGCATAGCCCCAAGCCTCCTTGCGGACATATTCGTGCATCTTTTCTGTGGCGGCTTCGGCGAGGCGGTCGTTCAAGGTTTGTACAAGGAGATGTTTGTAAGGGTCGTTCTTGTAAGTCTCTTCGGCCTCTTCACTGATGGTAGAGGCGAAAAGCCCTACGATGTCGGGCGTGCCTGAAGAGAGGGGACGTACAAAATCACTCAGACAGAGAAATGGACCGCCATCGGGTTGTGGTGTCTGCTGTCGGAGCAGAGGGAAGGTTGTTCCTTCTATCAAGAGGTTATCTCCGTCTGCATTTGCCTGGCAAAGCCTGAAGATGCAATGGATGGAGATTGTTTCGTCCAGTCGGTCGAGCATTCTATTGGCTTCCTTGAAGAGCTGCATGGCTTCGGAAGCTTTGGTACGTTCCTCCTCGGGAAAGGTTGTCAGCCAAAGTGCACGGCAGGAATCGCAGCCATGGATGTTGGCAATAGCCGCAAAGCGAGGCTGGAAGCCCCAGGCATGGAAGAAATAAATCCAGTTGATGTAAGGGGTTACTTCATGAATCCGATACGAAAGCAATTCATGCCCCGGTGCCAGTATTGTCCTTTTCATCCCATTTAATCCTTAATCCCTAATCCTTAATTCCTAGCCTTCACTCCCCAAATCTCAGTTCCTCGCCACGATAAGCATCGTCCACCATGCCGTCGCTATAAACGGGATGTCCGTTGGCAAAAGTCCTTTCCACTTTCCAGTTGAAGGTATGTCCTTCCAATGGGCTCCAGCCGCATTTGCTCAAAACTTTGTCGGCTGTCACTTCCCACGGGGTATCGGGGCGTACCAGCACAAGGTCTGCCCGGTAACCTTCACGGATATAGCCGCGCTCGTTGATGCGGTAAATTTGTGCGGGAGCATGGCACATTTTTTCAACGATGGTTTCGAGTGTGAATACTCCCTCATCCACCAGTTGCAGCATGCTGACAAGTGAGAACTGTATCATCGGCATGCCGGACATGGCCTTCAAGGCACCTCCTTCTTTTTCGGAGAGCAGATGGGGCGCATGGTCGGTGGCTATAACGTCTATCAGGCCGGAGTTGACGGCTGCACGCAGGGCATCGCGGTCGGCTTGCTTCTTAATGGCAGGATTGCACTTGATACGTGTGCCCAACGTGCGATAGTCACTGAGCGTGAAGAGGAGATGGGCAACGCATGCTTCGGCGGTGATATGCTTCTCGGAAAGTGAATAGTCATTGAACAGTTGCAGTTCCTTGGCTGTGGACACATGCAGAATATGCAGCCGTGCACCGGCAATCCTTGCCAGCCGTACTGCCAGTTCAGAGGATGCATAGCATGCTGCCGAAGAGCGGATGTAGGGATGCTTGCCTATGGGAATATCATTCTCTCCGGCAAACATTTCCTTATACTTGGCAATATTGTTCTTGATGGTTTCCTGGTCTTCGCAGTGGGCGGCAATCAGCATGTCTGTACCGTTGAAGATGTTCAGCAGGCTGTTCATCTTGTCTACCAGCATGTTTCCGGTACTGGAGCCCATGAATAGCTTGATGCCGCAGACGCGGTGCTTGTCCAGCTTGCCGAATTCGCTGTAATTGTCGTTTGTTGCGCCGAAGTAGCAGGAATGGTTTACGATACACTTCTCGTTCAGCAAATCAAGTTTGGCGTTCAAGGCATCCAGCGTAGTGGTCACCGGATTTGTATTGGGCATATCCATGATGGAGGTCACACCACCTGCGGCAGCCGCACGGCTTTCGGTGAGGATGTCCGCTTTGTGGGTCAGCCCGGGATCGCGAAAATGTACATGGTCGTCGATGATGCCAGGCAACAGATAGCATCCGGTGGCATCTATGGTCTCGTCACAAGGGGCGGAGAGCGGTTTCCAGTTGGTCAGTACCTCTGCAATGCGCCCGTCTTCTATCACTATGGAACCTTTCACGGATTGTCCTTCGTTGACAATCGTAGCGTTATGTATCAATGTTCTTTTCATATCTTCCTAATATTTGTAGTAAACCCCTATCACTCTATCACCCATCACTTCATCTCCTTATCTACGGTAGGATATTTATGGAACCAACTGTTCCATTTCAACCGAATCACTCCGAATACGGCTTCACCAAAAATACTGCTGTTCATTTTGGAGGTGCCCAGTTCGCGATTAATGAAGATGACAGGCACTTCCTTTACCTTGAAGCCACATTTGTAGGCGGTGAATTTCATTTCTATCTGGAAGGCGTATCCTTTGAAGCGGATACCGTCCAGATTGATGGTCTCCAATACCCGGCGGCGGTAACATACAAATCCGGCTGTAGTGTCGTGGATGGCAGCCCGGTGATGAAGCGCACATACTTGGAGGCAAAATAAGACATCAGTACACGTCCCATGGGCCAGTTCACTACGTTCACACCACTCACATAACGTGAACCGATGGCTACATCGGCACCCTCTTCGGAGCAGGCGCGGTAGAGTCGCGGCAGGTCTTGGGGATTGTGGCTGAAGTCGGCATCCATTTCGAAGATATACTCATAACCTCGTTGCAATGCCCACTTAAAGCCGGCTATATAGGCTGTTCCCAATCCCAGCTTTCCTTTGCGCTCCACCATGAAGAGGCGTTCAGGAAACTCCTGCTGCAAGGTCTTTACAATGGCAGCCGTTCCGTCGGGCGAACCGTCTTCAATGACAAGGATGTGAAAACCATGTTTCAGAGCAAAAACGGCACGGATGATATTTTCTATATTCTCCCGTTCATTGTAGGTGGGGATGATGACAATGCTGTCTGATGTTTGCATACTTATAGGTAATGGGGGTTATAACTGGGAACAAATGTAATACATTTCTTTTTATCTGGCAGCATTTTCACACAAATCTTGATTTTGCAAAGTTCTGGCACCACGACTCTTTCATTTATGTAGCTCCTTCTAACTCCTGACTATAAGGAATGCAGGTTAAATCAAAGAACCGTATGCTTGACTTTGAACTTTAGCCTCAATCTTTAGCTATTCCCGTTTCAATCATTAACAGAAAACATTCAAACTATTAAAGAAAAACTTTCGAAGTATAAAGGATAAAGTGGGTAGATATAGGGAGAAAAAAGTGCTCTTCAGTCTTGGTCTGTCTATCCCAAGCCTTGGGATAGACAGACCAAACCCTGGGATACATGTCCGCAGGCTGGGGATAAACTTTGTGTAATATAACTCCTGAATAGGGATTGTGCAGGCTGTGTTATTCATAATTGGAGGAAAAGAAGTTTCATTGCCTTCCCCGATAAATAGGGCGATACAGAAAAAAGGTGAAGGATGTGCAGGCTGACAGCAGAAAGATTATTTCAGAGAACATAGTTGCCGACAGGTCAAAGCTAAAGATTATTTGTGTATTTTTGTACCGAATTTATTTCGGTAGGATACCTTATGAGGGGCAATACCGGGGGAAAAAGCGCAAAGCAATGAATATAACTGAACTGCAACAATCTTATGCTTCCCATCCAATGTAGAGGGGGTGTGCAGGCTTCTGAAAGATAACTCTGTCCGTCACCTATATTGCGGAGGTTTATATGCCTCTGCCGCTTCTTTGTTTTCGTCTGTATTGGTTCAGCGGGCTACTTGTCCGCTCGTTTTCATTCTGGGTGATATGGAGGAAGCCGGTTATTTCTATCATGATTTGACGCAGATATTGGGGACGGAGCAGGTATTGTTTTTTCCTTCTTCATTCCGCCGCGCCATCAAGTACGGGCAGAAGGATGCGGCAAACGAAATTCTCCGTACAGAAGTGCTGAGTCGCCTGCAAAAAGGAGAAGAGGGGCTTTGCGTGGTAACCTATCCGGATGCGCTGGCCGAAAAGGTGGTCTCTCGTAAGGAACTGGGAGAGAATACACTGAAACTGCATGCAGGCGAGAGGTGGATATGAACTTCGTGACGGACGTATTGCGCAGCTACGGTTTCGAATATGTGGACTACGTCTACGAGCCGGGGCAGTATGCCGTTCGTGGCAGTATTATCGACGTCTTTTCCTTCTCTTCCGAATATCCCTTCCGTATAGACTTTTTCGGCGATGAGGTGGAAAGCGTCCGTACCTTCGAGGTGGAAACACAGCTCTCGAAAGAGAAGAAAGAAAGCATCGTGATAGTTCCCGACTTGAGCCATAGCCTGGAAAAAAAGGGAAGCGGCGGCATGGTGTCGTTCCTCGATTTCCTTCCGTCGGACAGCTTGCTTGCCATGCGCGATTTTCTCTGGCTACGCGAACGCATCCAGACCGTGCACGACGAATCGCTTACCCCACAGGCCATCGCCGCCCGTGAGTCGGAGGAGAATGGAGCCATCACGCTGGAAGGCAAGCTGATTGATGGTGGCGAGTTCACCCTGCGCGCCCTCGATTTCCGCCGGATGGAGTTCGGCAACAAGCCCACCGGAACGCCGGATGCTACCATCTCGTTCCATACTACGGTACAGCCTATCTTCCATAAAAACTTCGACATGGTGGCGGAGAGTTTCCGCGAATACCTCTCCCGTCACTACACCATCTACATATGCAGCGACAGCCTGAAACAGACCGACCGCATCCGTGCCATCTTTGAGGACCGTGGAGACAACATATCCTTTACCGCCGTGGAACGGACACTGCACGAAGCTTTGCCGACGACACTTTACGTATCTGTATTTTTACCGACCATCAGCTGTTCGACCGCTTTCACAAGTATAACTTGAAGAGCGACAAGGCACGCAGCGGCAAGGTGGCCTTGAGCCTGAAGGAGCTGAACCAATTCACCCCCGGCGACTATGTGGTGCATACCGACCACGGTGTGGGGCGTTTTGCCGGACTGGTACGTATCCCCAACGGTGACACCACGCAGGAGGTGATGAAGATTGTCTATCAGAACGAAGATGTGGTGTTTGTCTCCATCCACTCTCTGCACAAGGTTTCCAAGTACAAGGGAAAGGAGGGTGAAGCGCCCCGCCTCAACAAGCTCGGCACCGGAGCCTGGGAGAAGCTGAAAGACCGCACCAAGACGAAGATAAAGGATATTGCCCGCGACTTGATAAAACTCTACTCGCAACGCCGCGAGGAGAAAGGGTTCCAATACAGTTCCGACAGCTTCCTGCAACGGGAGTTGGAAGCCTCCTTCATTTATGAGGATACCCCCGACCAAAGCAAGGCTACTTCCGACGTGAAGGCCGACATGGAGAGTGCCCGTCCGATGGACGCCTGGTGTGCGGTGACGTGGGCTTCGGCAAGACGGAGGTGGCTGTTCGTGCCGCTTTCAAGGCTGTGGCGGACAATAAGCAGGTGGCTGTACTGGTGCCACTACCGTACTTGCTATCAGCATTTCCAGACCTTCAAGGAGCGCTTGAAAGGCTTGCCTTGCCGGGTGGAGTATCTGAGTCGTGCCCGCACCGCTGCTCAGGCAAAGGCTGTAGTGAAAGGGCTTGCCGAAGGGGAAGTGAATATTCTTATCGGTACCCACCGTATCCTGGGAAAAGACGTTAAGTTCAAAGACCTTGGTTTGTTGATTATTGATGAGGAGCAGAAGTTCGGCGTCTCCGTCAAGGAGAAACTCCGCCAATTGAAGGTGAATGTGGATACGCTGACCATGACGCTACACCCATTCCCCGTACCTTGCAGTTTTCGCTGATGGGTGCGCGCGACTTGAGCGTCATCCAGACACCGCCGCCTAACCGCTATCCCATCCAGACGGAAGTGCACACCTTCAACGAGGAAATCATTGCCGACGCCGTCAATTTTGAGATGAGCCGTAACGGGCAGGTATTCTTCGTGAATAACCGTATTTCCAATCTGTTTGAGTTGAAGGCCATGATAGAGCGGCACATTCCCGACTGCCGTGTCTGTATCGGACACGGACAGATGGAGCCTGCCGAACTGGAGAAGATAATCTTTGATTTCGTCAATTACGATTACGACGTGCTGCTTGCCACTACCATCATCGAAAGTGGCATCGACATACCCAATGCCAATACCATTATCATCAACCAGGCGCAGAACTTCGGCCTCAGTGACTTGCACCAGATGCGCGGACGTGTGGGGCGGAGCAATAAAAAAGCTTTCTGTTACCTGCTGGCACCGCCTTTGTCCTCCCTTACTCCCGAAGCAAAACGACGCCTGCAAGCCATCGAGAACTTCTCCGACCTGGGCAGTGGCATCCACATTGCCATGCAGGACCTTGACATCCGTGGCGCAGGCAATATGCTCGGTGCCGAACAGAGTGGTTTCATTGCCGACCTAGGCTACGAGACGTATCAAAAGATTCTCTCCGAAGCTGTGCACGAACTGAAGACCGACGAGTTTGCCGACCTTTATGCCGAAGAACTGAAAGCAGACGGAGCGTCATCAGTGGCGAGCAGTTTGTGGACGAATGCCAGGTGGAAAGCGACCTCGAACTTCTGTTGCCTGCCGATTACGTGACTGGCAGCAGCGAGCGTATGTTGCTCTATCGCGAGTTGGACGGATTGACACTCGACAAGGATGTGGATGCTTTCCGTTCCCGCCTCGAAGACCGCTTCGGCCCGATTCCTCCCGAAACGGAAGAACTGCTGCGCATCGTTCCCTTGCGACGCCTGGCTGCCCGCCTCGGCGTGGAGAAAGTCTTTCTGAAAGGTGGGCGCATGTCCCTGTTCTTCGTCTCCAATCCGGACAGCCCGTACTATCAGAGCCAGGCTTTCGGTAAGGTCATTGCCTACATGATGAAGTACACCCGGCGTTGTGACCTGCGCGAACAGAACAACAAACGGAGTATGTTGGTGAAGGATGTCAAGACGGTAGAAGAAGCTGTCTGTGTGTTGCAGGAGGTAGTGGCAATGCAGGTGGAAGAGTAAACTGTTGCCACTCCTGCCACTAACGTCCGAACTGCAAGGCGAATCCCAAATTGAAGAAAGTGATGTTGTTTTTGAACCAGCTATGGTCTACTCCGTCATCATACCCGTCTGTGTTATAAAGTCGTGCATCGGGGTTGGCAAACCAGTCTGCTGTCAGGAAATCACAGCGAATCATGCCCGAGAGTTTACGGCTGATGCGGAACTCATAGCCTGCTGCGAAAGTTATTCCACAATATCCTTTATGGAAAAGGTGTCCGTTCCGTTCACCGCGTTTATATGTCCGTTCCTGATAGTTCATATACCGATGCCGAACGAGAGGAACAGTCCTTGATTCCCGTTGCTCCACAAGGGCCGGTATGTGATGTTGGGGCGTATGCAGTGCAGATGTGCCTTATCCGGCAGGCGTGCCATGCGTAGATAGTCATATTGAAGTCCTGCGGCAAATAGGGGCGTGATGTAGTAGCGGCCTTCTGTCATCAGGTCATATCCCACCCGGTTGCCATTCTTGCTGAAGAAGTCGTTACGGTTTCCCTCTACATGAGGTAAGGATACACCGCCACCGAAGATGATACTGTAATTTTGCGGCAGGCATTCGCTTTGTGCCAGCAGACCTGTCGCTCCGATGGGGAGTAGGGATAGGCAGAGGAGGAGGAATCGTTTCATGCAGTTGCTGTGAGTTTCTTGGAAATATCGTATTTTTATCGTTTCCCGTATAGCTTGTCTATCAAATCCGTCCGTCCTATCCGGCGCAGTTCGTTTATGATGTTCCTGCGCTCTTCGGGTTTGTACCAGAAGAAGAATTGGCGTTGAGCCAGTTTCTCGCGCTGCGTTTTGGCACTGAATACCGGTTCCAGCGTATAAGGATGGAAGCCCGTGTACCATGCTTCGGTGGCAACGGTCATGGGAGTAGGGGTAAAGTCTTGCACTTGTTCCAGATGGAAGTCCAGTCGCTTGGTGATGACGGCAAGTTCTGCCATATCTTCCTCCTTGCATCCGGGATGGCTGCTGATGAAATAAGGAATAAGCTGCTGGCGTAGTCCTTCTTCATGGTTAATCCTGTCGAATATCTTCTTGAACTCACCGAACTGGCTGAACGGAGGCTTGCGCATGATGTTGAGCACGCGGTCTGACGTATGCTCCGGTGCTACCTTCAGGCGACCGCTGACATGGCGGGCAATGAGCTCGCGGGTATATTCCTGCGTACTTTTGTTAGTGTTCGGGTCCTTGCTCTGGTGCAGCAGCAGGTCATAGCGTACACCGCTGCCAATGAAGGACTTCTTGATGCCGGGCAGGGCATCTACGGCATGATAGATGTCGAGCAGCGGACGGTGGTCCGTATTCAGGTTGGGGCATACCTTGGGGTAGATGCACGACGGGCGTTTGCATTTCCTGCAGACGGCCTCATCCCGTCCCTTCATGCGGTACATATTGGCCGACGGGCTCCCAAATCGCTCAAATAACCCTTGAAGTCTGGCAGCTCCGTGATGGCTTTCACCTCTTTCAGAATGCTCTCCTTGCTGCGGCTTACGATGAATTTGCCCTGGTGTGCGGAGATGGTGCAGAAGGCACATCCTCCGAAACATCCGCGATGCAGGTTGACGGAGAACTTTATCATGTCGTATGCCGGAATACGTTTTCCCTTGTATTTGGGATGGGGCAGGCGCGTGTATGGCAAGTCGAAAGAACGGTCGAGTTCAGCTTCCGTCAAAGGGGGATAGGGAGGATTGACTACTACCGTCAGCTTGCCGCTCTTTTGCAAGATGCGGGATGCTGTATATTTGTTGCTTTCCTCCTCGATATGACGGAAGTTGGCAGCTTCTTTCTTTTTATCTTTCAGACATTCTTCATGGGAAAAGAGGGTGATATCCCTTCTTGTACACTACTTCCTTGTCAAGGTAAACCATTTGGGGAATATCGGCGATGAGCTTTTTGAAGCTTGGGGCGTCCATCTGTGTCTGTTGCGTTTCAGCCTTTCCGCAAGTTCCACCACCGGTTTCTCTCCCATACCGTAGATGAGTGAGTCGGCTCCGCTGTCGAGGAGGATGCTGGGGCGTACACGGTCCTGCCAATAGTCATAGTGCGTCAGGCGGCGCATGCTTGCCTCGATGCCGCCCAGTACGACGGGGACATCGGGGAATAGCTTCTTTAATATCTGGGTATATACAATGGAAGGGTACTCCGGACGCATATCCGGACGTGCATCCGGGGTATAGGCGTCATCACTGCGCAAGCGTTTGTTGGCAGTATATTTGTTGACCATCGAATCCATACAGCCGGGACTGATGCCGAAGAACAGACGGGGACGTCCCAGTTTTTTGAAGTCGCGCAAGTCGTCGCGCCAGTTGGGTTGGGGGATGATGGCTACGCGCAATCCTTCTGCTTCGAGGATGCGCCTATGACGGCGGCTCCAAAAGAAGGGTGATCCACGTAGGCGTCACCGCTGAAAAGTATTACATCCAATTCGTCCCAACCACGCAGTTCCACTTCTTTCTTGGTAGTAGGAAGCCAGTCTGTAAGGCGATATTCTTTCATTTGCACATTAAAAACTGTAATGTCATCCGTTCTCCGTCGTAAATCTCACGGAAGCCTATCTGCTGCTCGGAAAGATACTCTTTCATGTCATTGAAGGCAGCAGCGTCGTCCATGATGATTTCCAGCTTCTCGCCTTTTCCGGCCTCGCACATGGCTTTGATGGCAGGGATTAAAGGGCTGTAATGCTGTTGTCCGCAGGTGTCGATGGTTTTCATTTATTCTTCTTCTATGGTGTCTTGTTGGGAAAGCCATTGCAGATAGAGCTTGATGAGCTGTTGTAGTCCGAGGCCTTCATGTTGTTGTGATAGATAACGTCGATACAGAGGTCGAGCAGGTCTTTGCTGTCTTCCTCTTGCGAGGCGATGAGGGAGCGGATGTTCAGTTTCAACTTGTCGAGCACGGTTTCGTCCACAATACCGTTGCTGTCGATGAGATGGCGGAAGAGGCCGTATTTCTCGATGGTGGCAAGATTCTCTTCAGAAACTTCTAACTACGGGTTCCGCTGGGGTTGGCTTGTATAGTGTACATGATGTTTAATGTTTAGTGGTTAATGTTTAATGATTAATGGAAGCAAAGATAGTTTTTTCACTACAGATTACACAGATTTTCACAGATTATTTATAGGGATTGCTATTTTGTCTGTGTTAATCTGTGTAATCTGTGGTGAGAAAGCGGAGTATGGATGCCATAATTACATTTCTGGATGTTTCTTCCCGGATGCTTTCAAAAGGGAATCCCATGACAAAAGTGCGATAATCACTGCCTTGATAGGCTACGGCGGCGGGTGTGTTGCCGATGGCATAGGTCATGACTGGAAAAGCGGGAGACATGGGCAGGATGCAATCAGGGGAAGTGACCGGATAGCTTTGCTCATTCGGCAGGCGGGGAAGGGTGAAGGTATGCCCCAGTCCCCGGACAGCGATTTTGTCCCCGTCTGTTTTCAGAGAGTTGCCATGCCGGTACTTCAAGATATTCTGAATAAATTCTTTATTGCCCTGCGAGCTGTCCATATCGCTGCCTACATAGGCACCGCTGACCAGGAGATGACCTCCCGACTGGCAATAGGAAGTCAGTATGCGCTGCATGGGCGAGGAGAATGTTTTGTAGTAGGTATTGCGTGCCGGATTGCTGGAATTGTCTTCTTTCTCAAGTCCGAGGATATAGTCCACTATCGGATAATCCTCTAATGAGAGGATGCCCTTTTCCACAGCCTCGTCGCTGCATGAGACGAAGCTGTAATTTCCGGCTGCCTGGATGGCTTTGCCATGTACGAAGGGGTAATCGAAAGTGTTTCCGATGATTTTCATGCCTTCGTATTCGTCACTGCTCTCTCCCAGACGTCGTCCTGCTTCCTTCCGGCTAAAATTCTGCTGGGCGCCGCAGAGGGAGATGTCATAGAGATAGGGTACGCCGGATCTTGTGACAAGTCGAAGCCTGCCGCATCGGGGGTGTCTATAACGGCAGGCCCGCTGATGCGGTCGAATCCGTTGACGATAAGTATCTGTCCTTTTTCACGCTTTGCCTTGTAGGCGGCAAGAATTTCCGAAGGGAAGCTTTCGCCACCCCGGTTTACGGCGGTTACTTTAAAGGAATAGACGATGCCCGGTTCTATTTTTACGGTGTGGGATGGGGAGCTGACGCGTACGCCATTGTCAAATCCTCCACGACCGATACGTGTATATACAATGTATTCACGTGGTTTGGCAGTCGGCTCCAACGGGTCTTCCTCTCCTTGCCAGGAAAGCTCTAAAGTATTCTTCTTTTGACCGAAGCGGATAGCAAAGTGGCTGACGGGAAGGGGTTGGACAACGTAGTCTCTGCCGTGCTGGCTGCATATGTATTGCAGAATGGCTTTATAGAGCGCACGCCCGACGGTGAACTTGAAGTTAGGGTCATGTCCCAAGCGCATATCTGCGAAGTTCTGGTGCGACAACAGTTCTACGATGGTGGAAGGGACGGCGGGCAGGCGTGTTTCACTGTAGTTGCGGTTCCATAGGCTGCGGCGTGTCCAGTCTACGTTGAAGGTAGAGCGGATATCACGCTGCAACTGCGTTAGCAGAATGTCCGAAAGGTCACGGGAGGCATGGCGGTCTGTACCGGCATGCAGTCGGCCGTTGTTGAAGTTGGTGGTATAAATGCCGAGAGTGCCTATAATCTCATCTTCCTTACTGAAACCGGCATCGCTATGCAGGGCCATACTCATTTCAAAGGGGATGCCCAAACCTTCTTCCGTCGGGTTGAATAGTGATTTTCCTGCAAGGTAATTCACTGTACGGGAACGTACGTTGATGTCGTCGTTCATATCATTCTTTCCCTCATAGCCTCCATAGACGGGATAGGGCATGCCTGCCCATTGGGCAAAGTAGCGTGCGCCTTCCAGGTATCTGGGCAAGCCGCTGGTTTGTCCTCCGCGGGCAATGTTGCCCATGCCTCCTCCAAAGCGGACGGCATCGGCACAGACCACGCCTTTCTCTTTGCTTTCGTTGCTCAATACCACCATGCCATAGTCATTCCGGCCTTTGTCGAAAGTGAATGTGCCGAGGTACACCCATGTGCCGCCTCCTATTTGCTGGTTCACCTTGAACTCCGTGACGCCTCCATTGTGAAATACAAGATATTTGGCATCGCTTACGCTGCCCGGCAGTGTTTGGTAAGATACGTATACAGCATATTCTCCCGTTTCCGGAATATCGGGTACCCATTCGGCAAAAGCCTTGTCTTTCTTCTTTTCAGTTTTGGCAAAGCGTGCCGTGCCGGAGAGGAAAGGGTTTTCATTGTCCTGATAGATTCGTTTCCGTTGGGCAAATCCGGGTCGGAAGGTCTGTTCCCAACGTGCTTTCCGGCTTTTCACGTCCAGATAAAGGGAACCTTGTCCTCCATGTCCGCTCAGGCTACCGTCATTGTCTACGATGACTTCCTGCTTCTGCGTGTCCCTTTCGCGGGGAGTGAATACATTGGCTCCTGCATTCTCTAGCATGGGCAGGAGGTAGGGCAGGATGAAGGATTGGGTGAACTGGTCTTCTGTAGTGCAGAACAGCCTCGGGCGTTGCCATCCCCATTTGTCCTTGTCATTGATATAATATTTCCCGTGGCTTTGCCAAAGGGCGATGTGGCGTCCTTCCAGTCCGCGGGTGATGTCGTAGGGGCGCGAGGTACGGGTTACCCAGGGGGTACCTTTGTATTCCAGGTGGCTGAACAGACGTGCCTTGTCTTTCTTCCCTTTCCGGTAGAGGTTGGGGATAAGCTCTTCGATGCTCTTCCCGTCAGCAAAGACGGTGAGGTCGAAATAGTTCACCGGTCCTGGCAGGATTTGTCCCAGATGGCGGTAAATGGCATCAACGGTTTCAGGCCGTAGAGGCTGGTAGGCAAAGCGCTCGTTTGTATAGACAAGCAATTTCTTCTTCCGGAAGTCAATGCGGAAACTATCCAGCTTGCAGGTACCGATGTTGGCCGTATGGGTGGTGTATTCCCTAAAGAATGTCTGGAGGCGTTCTTCCACATTCTGCTCTAGTTCTTGTGCCGGAAGGAGGAATCCACACAAGAGCCATATGCCGGTTAGGATAAGTTTTTTCATACTGATGAAATATTGAAGTTGCCAATATCTGCTTTTACCAGACGGTGGTGCGTGCAAAAGTACATAAAAGAAAGCTTCACTGATGAGCGGGTTACTTTCTTTTTATTATTTTGCAGACATATAAGTAAGTCTTAAGAATTAAAAAGCATTAATCGGCAATCTTTTTCAGTTCTGTCAGTTCCGTAACTTTGTCCGGATAGAGGATGGCGTTGTGCGCAGCCATTTGAGCTGCTTTCTTATGGATTGGGTCTATTCCTTCGGGAGAATATGGGTTTTCTGTTACATTCCGATGGGTCAATGCCTCAAACCATGTGCAGGCAGCTGTATATCTGCCTATGGTTAAGTCAAGGTGGTATCCGTCCCTATTCATATGGTCGCCGATAAAGGAGGTACGTGCATTTTGTATGGCGGTTCCCGAAGGGATAATTTTCTTGATACCCACCAGGTTGGCGGCTTTCTTTACTGCATCCACAATGCTGGTGTACATTTTCATTTGGTTCTGGTCATAGTTTTTGAATCCGGTGTGGTTGGCATTGGTAGCATAAGCCCATGTCTGGTGCATCATTAATACGGTTTCCTTTCCAATTCGTTCCCTGATATAGTTAACCAATTCAGGTAGGGAAGCTTTGTAGCTGTCATAGATACCAGACAAAGGGCTGGCCTGCTGAACACTGATATAGTCCCATTTCTCATCGGCCAGTGCTTTCTCAATAGTCATTGACCGGGTTTCTGTTTTTTCCCCGTCTTTCTCTACTTTGCGATAGGCATAGGCCGGAGCGTTGTTGCGTATGTTTTGCACGTGCCGTTCCAGTGAACATCCTCCGATAAACATATTGCCGATAATCATGGTGATACCTTCAGCTTCTCCCAGTTCGTGCAAATATTGCTCTACTGCATCTTGTGAAAAGCTGTTGCCTATTGCCAATACTTTGATGGTGTCGTTATTGGCATGGCATCCATTTGCAAACAATGTAAATGGCGTGAGTAGGAATAAAATGACAAGGATGTTGATAGCATACTTTTTCATAATGGTGTTTGTTTTTAAGTTTTGTCGTTTCGATAAATAAGTAACAAAATTATTTGATTGTTTTTATATCTGCAAATATTCCTTGGGAATATAAGAAGGCTGAGACATGAAAAATGAGATGCATTGCCGGAGCAATACATCTCATCCTATTGTTAATATTTTATCCGTTTATAGCGGAATGTATTCCACAAAGGCTTCCATCGCCTCATAGGAAGCAAGTCCGAGGCTGTCATACAAGGCAGCTGTTCCGCGGTTACGGTCCTCGCTGCGTTGCCAGAACAGACGTTCGTCATTGCCCAGGAACGGTGCGCTTTCCATCTGCGATTGATGCTTCAGGATAGAGTTACGCTTGGCACGCAGTTCTTCCGGGCTGATGGGCACAGCCATCTCGATGTTTTCGATTTCCCATTCGGCCCATGCACCGCGGTACATCCAGATGCGGCATTCCTTCAACCATTTGGCACCTTCTTCTTTTTCCAAGTCAATGGCGGCAAATACGGCGTCCGTACAAACACGGTGTGTGCCGTGCGGGTCGGCCAGGTCGCCGGCAACGAAAATCTGATGGGGTTTCACTTCACGCAATAGGTTGCGTACAATTTCCACGTCTGCTTCGCTGATAGGATTCTTCTGTATCTTGCCCGTTTCGTAGAATGGCAGGTCAAGGAAATGACAGTGATCCAGAGGGATATTATTGTATGTACATGCAGTGCGTGCCTCGCCACGGCGAATCAGTCCCTTGATGGTCAAGATGTCGCGTGTATCCATGTCACCGTCTTTCTTCTCCTTCAAGTATTTACGGATTTCAGTATATTTGTCATTGATGACTGGTCTTCGCTGTTGTTGAAGATTTGGTTGAACCCGTTGATGAAGTGCAGGAAGCGGATAACTTCTTCATCGCCTACGGCAATGTTACCGGAAGTTTCGTAAGCCACATGCACGTCATGTTTCTGCTCTACCAGACGACGGATGGTGCCTCCCATGGAGATAACGTCATCATCGGGATGCGGAGAGAATACGACCACGCGTTTGGGATAGGGCTTTGCACGTTCAGGGCGATAGGTGTCGTCTGCGTTCGGCTTGCCGCCCGGCCATCCGGTGATGGTATGCTGCAGGTCATTGAATATCTTGATGTTCACGTTATAGGCTGAGCCGAACAATGCCAGCAGTTCACTCAAACCGTTTTCATTGTAGTCCTTGTTGGTCAGCTTCAGAATGGGTTTTCCGGTGAGTTGGCATAGCCAGACGATGGCGCTGCGGATGAGCTTGTCGTTCCATTCGCAGGAAGTTACCAGCCAGGGGCGTTGGATACGTGTCAAGTTGGCGGCGGCAGACAAGTCGATAGCTACATGTGCATTGTTGTGGGTCTGTAGATAAGATGCAGGGATAGTATCTGTTACCGGACCTTCAACGCATTCTTTCACCTTTTGTGCTTTCTCCTCACCCCATGCCAGTAGATATATTTTCTTTGCCGAGAGGATGGTGGCTACTCCCATGGTGATGGAGCTGATGGGGGTATTTTCAATGCTACCGAACATTTTGGAAGCTTCATTGCGGGAATCGCTGTCCAGCAATATCAGACGGGTGGTAGAGTTCAGGCGTGAACCCGGTTCATTGAAACCTATATTACCTACACGGCCAATGCCCAGCAAAGCGATGTCTAAGCCACCGAAACTTCAATGCGCTGCTCGTAAAGACGGCAATATTCAAAGATGGCGTCTTTGGCGATGGTGCTGTCGGGGGTGAAAACATTCTGTTTGTCAATGTCCACATGGTCTATCAGCATTTCCTTCAATGCGTTGAAGTTGCTGTTGATGGCATTGGGAGCTAATGGATAATATTCGTAGAGGTTGAATATGACTACGTTGCGGAAACTTAATCCCTCTTCCTGGTGCATACGTACCAAGTCTGCATATACATTGCGCGGAGAGTTACCGCCTGCCAGTGCCAAGACACAGAAACGTCCCGCCTTTTGCTTGTCACGGATTAACTGTGCAATGTCAAGGGCAATCTGGTTGGCGCCTTCTTCCGCAGACTCATAAATATCTGTCGGGATTTTTTCCAGTCGGGTCAATACCGACGTTCAAATGCATTCTCAGGTCTATAGTACCTGGGGGAGACTCTGTTGAGAGTGATTTGAGAGCTTAGATTGGTTTTCATAAAATTTATTATTAATAAATGATTAAGTATTGAACTGTTCTTTCAATCAACAAATATACGAAAAACAATGTTCATCCGCATATTGCTGAAGATTAATTAAGAAATACTGGTCGTCCCATATCTCATATGGGTTTTGACGGTTGTACGGAAGTGTCTTCGGTCATTCCATAAAGTCACGGCCAACCGCCACCGTGAGTATGGATTTTACGTTGGGTCAACATAGGATTTAGGGGTTAGAATTATTAAATTAATCATGTTGTCGCTTTGACATTGTTTCGAAGGACAAAAATAGGTACTTTTTGGAGAAGATGTACTCCTTCTTTTGGGTATTTTCATTAAATACTCTAAAAAGAGGATTTGGTGCATTTTGTATAATGTCTCGTTCGTTTGGGGTATAAGTGAGGATAATCATATAAAATAGACCATTCATCGCACTTTTTTGTCGTTTGGGTTTGTTATATTTGTGTGTGTTTATAAACTCTAAAATATCAATGTATGAAAAGCTGGAAAGTAGAAGCAGCCATCATAGCCGTGGGGCTGCTTTTGTTGGGAATCATGGTAAAAGGCGGTATCAACAATTTTGTGAATAAGGATCGTGTGGTCAGTGTGAAAGGGCTGGCCGAAATGGAAGTGCCTGCTGACAAGGTAGTCTGGCCTCTTGTCTACAAAGACATAGGTAATGACCCTGCACTGCTTTATGCCAATATGGAGAAGAAAAACGCTGCCATCGTGAGTTTCCTTGAAAACAACGGTATTGAGAAGGAGGAAATCAGTATTGCACCGCCCGAAGTGATTGACATGCAGGCCGAACGTTACGTTGACCGCAACGTGGCCTATCGTTATAATGCCACGTCTGTCATCACTGTCACTTCCAAGAATGTGGATAGGGTGCGTAAGCTCATGTCGGGGCAGGCTGAACTCTTGAAGCAGGGTATTGCCATCACGGGAGGGGATTATAAATATAATGTGTCTTATGAATTCACCGGTCTCAACGAAGTGAAGCCCAGAATGATAGAGGAGGCCACGAAGAACGCTCGTGCTGCAGCTGAGAAGTTTGCCAAGGATTCGGACAGTGAACTGGGGAAAATCCGCAATGCCTCGCAAGGGCAGTTCTCCATAAGTGACCGCGATGCCTATACTCCTTATATAAAAAGCGTACGTGTAGTGACTACTGTGAACTATTATTTGAAGAAATAACGAACTCGTCCGCATCTTTCCAAGCAGGAAACTTAGCCTGAACTCCTGCAGGGAGGAAAGGTTGAGGGAGGCGGTGGCAATCGCCTCTTCGTTGTCGGGCACAGTGGCAAGCACTTCCCCCTTCGGAGAGTAGACCACACTGCCTCCGCTGTGTGGAATGTCTCTGCCGTCCTTGCCGATACGGTTGACACCGCAGACATAACTGATGTTTTCCAGCGCGCGCGCTTGCAGCAGGATGTCCCAGACTTTCCGGCGGGGAATGGGCCAGTTGGCGACGTAAATCAGGAGGTCGTATTCATTGCTCGTATTGCGGCTCCAGACCGGGAAACGAAGGTCATAGCATACAAGCAGCAGTATATTCCAGCCGCGATATCGGATGATGGGACGCCGGTTGCCGGGGGTGAAATGTTCTGTCTCGTGCCCCATCCGGAAGAGGTGGCGTTTGTCGTAATAGTAAGCATTGCCTTCGGGCGTAAGGAAGAATGCGCGGTTGTAGTAGGATGGCTTTCCGCCTTCCGAGGCTGTTTCGCAGGCAATATAGCTGCCGGCAAGAGCAAGCCGGTACTCTTCGGACCATTGGCGCAGTGTTGCGATGGTTTCTCCCGTTGTGGGTTCGGCCAAGCTGGCGGTGTCCATACTAAAGCCGGTGGAGAATGTTTCCGGTAAAACAACAATCTCCGTTGTTCCACGAAGAGTTTCTAACTTCTCGCGGAGACGACGGAGATTTTCTTGTTTATTTTCCCAGACGATGTCTGTTTGCAAGATGCTTATTCGCATGGCATTAATGCTTAATACCTGATTAGATATTTCCTAAATCAAAATTTTCGGGATTTTTTCCTTTAAAGTTCTTGAAGTACAGTTTTATCTCGCGCATATCCTTTTCGATGTCTCCGGTAGGCATGACAGCCTTGGTAGAGGAGATGGTCTTGGAAGGATAATCAATCCCGATAAGCATGATGGGCACTTGTGCTTTAAGTGCTATGTAATAAAAACCTTTCTTCCAGTTGGGATTGGCTTTACGGGTTCCTTCCGGTGTAATAGCCAGGTGGAAATGCTTGCTGTTTGCAAACTTTTCGGTCATTTGGTCCACTAAGGAAGATTTACGTCCCCGGTTCACCGGAATGCCGCCAACGGCTTTGAATATCAGTCCCAGAGGAAAAAAGAACCATTCCTTTTTCATCATGAAACTGGTCTTGCGACCGATGGCACCATAAAACAATTTACCGATAAATAAGTCCCAATTGGAAGTATGGGGTGCCGCACAAATTACACATTTGTCGTAGTCGGGCACCGTCACGTTTGTCTTCCAGCCCAGCAGGCGATAATAAATGAAGCTATAAAAGGCTTTCTTCATCTTATTTCAGTTTGCCCATTGCGTCAATAATTTCGTCTACTTTTGCATTGAAGTCAGCACGAAGTTTTTTGTAGAAACCTTTTACATTTCCTGGCTCGGTGTGCTGATGCGGCTTATGAATTCATCTTGCATTTTCAGAATTTCAGCCATCAGTCATCGGCTTTTTTGTTTGTCTGTTCCAGGCACATATAAGCTGTTTACAAGACACTCTGTGAACAATTCACCTGCAATATAGTTTATATTCTTCTTTAGTTCTTTTCTACTTGCCATAATCTTTACGTTTAAAATGAATAATCTGAATTATTTTCGGTAAAGATAATGTTTTTCTTTGTTAGTGTAGAGCAAAAAAGGGTTTTTATGTGTTTTTAATTTAGTAGTTTTGTGGAATTATTCCACAAACTGTGGACACATTCCACAGGGAAAAATGGAGGATGCCACCATGAATAAAGAACTGCCGTCTGCTTTTCTGCTTGATATATAGTTTGTTAGACGTAATGGATGAGATAGTGATAGATTGGCATCGGATTTGCTTTAATAGAAAGAAACAGGGTTAAATTTAATATACAAACAAGCATGAGACAGTTTTTTACGAAAAAAGAATTGAAACTAAAGAAGAAGAGGTTGCTGATGATGGTTGCCTGCATGGCGGTATTGTTGGCAGGTTACGTTATTCTGACTTGGCCTAAGAAGGTGGAATCGGAAGCTCCTACCGTGATTGTGGAATCTGCGGAAAAAGGAGATGTGGAGATATATGGCGAGTACGTGGGACGTATTCGCGCTCAGCAGTTTGTAGAGGTACGTGCGCGTGTGGAAGGGTATTTGGAGAATATGCTTTTCGCAGAAGGAACATATGTCACCAAGAACCAGGTACTTTTTGTGATAAACCAGGACCAGTATAGGGCAAAGGCTGACAAAGCTCGTGCACAGTTAAAGAAGGATGAAGCGCAGGCATTGAAGGCAAAGCGCGATTTGGAGCGTATCCGCCCCCTCTATGCGCAGAACGCTGCCAGCCAGCTGGATTTGGACAATGCCCAGGCTGCTTACGAGACTGCAGAAGCCTCAGTAGCGATGAGCCAGGCCGATTTGGACCAGGCTGAATTGGAATTGGGATATACGTTGGTTCGTTCTCCGCTATCGGGACATATCAGTGAAAGAAATGTGGATTTGGGAACATTGGTCGGACCGGGAGGCAAGTCCTTGCTGGCTACGGTTGTGAAAAGTGATACGGTTCTGGTAGATTTCAGCATGACGGCATTGGATTACCTGAAAAGCAAGGAACGGAATATCGATATAGGGCGTCAGGACTCTACACGTTCCTGGCAGCCGAACATTACGATTACTTTGGCGGATAATACCGTCTATCCTTATAAGGGCTATGTGGATTTTGCCGAACCTCAGGTGGACCCTCAGACCGGAACATTCTCCGTGCGTGCCGAAATGCCGAACCCTAACAAAGTGTTGTTACCGGGGCAGTTCACAAAGGTTAAGCTATTGCTGGATGTACGTGAGGGTGCTGTCGCCGTTCCTCAAAAGGCGGTTACCATTGAGAAAGGTGGTGCATATATTTTTGTGATGCGCCGGGACTCTACGGTTGAAAAGCGTTTCATTGAACTGGGACCTGAATTTGGCAACAATTGGGTGGTTGAGCGTGGTCTGGTTGCGGAGAACAAATTGTGACTGAAGGTTTCCACAAGCTGACTCCGGGTATGAAAGTACGTGCCAGGCTGCCGTTCCTAAAAAGGAGGAAGAGCAGACGAGTGATTCTCTGAACAAGCAGGTTATTTCCGAAACGAAGCAGACTACTCCGGCTGAGAATAAATCAAAGGACAACAACCCTTCAAAGTAATGATGTTATGAAAGTAAGTTTCTTTATAGACCGCCCGGTATTCTCGGCGGTGATATCGATTGTGATTGTAATTGTCGGTATCATTGGCCTGACCATGCTGCCGGTAGACCAATATCCGCAGATAACGCCTCCCGTAGTGAAAATCAGTGCTTCCTATCCGGGAGCCAGTGCATTGACTGTTTCGCAGGCGGTGGCAACCCCTATCGAGCAAGAGATAAACGGTACTCCCGGTATGCTGTACATGGAGTCCAACAGTTCTAATTCCGGAGGATTTTCGGCTACGGTCACTTTCGACGTGTCTGCCGACCCGGATTTGGCTGCCGTAGAAATACAGAACCGTGTGAAACTGGCGGAGAGCCGTTTGCCAGCCGAAGTGATTCAGAACGGTATTTCTGTGGAAAAGCAGGCTCCCAGCCAATTGATGACTATCTGTCTGACTTCCAGTGACCCGAAGTTCGACGAAATTTATTTGAGTAACTTTGCTACTATCAATGTACTCGACTTGTTGCGCCGTATCCCCGGTGTGGGACGTGTTTCCAACATCGGTAGCCGCTACTATGCCATGCAGATATGGGCGTTGCCCGACAAACTTGCCAACTTCGGACTGACGGTGCAGGATTTGCAGAATGCCCTGAAGGACAGAACCGTGAGTCTGCTGCGGGTGTTTTGGGACAACAGCCGGTGAAGGGACTCGACATTACTATCCCTATCACTACCCAGGGACGTTTAAGTTCGGCAAAGCAGTTTGAGGACATTGTGTCCGTGCCAATGCCAACGGTTCCATTATCCGTCTGCGCGATGTGGCGCGTGTTTCATTGGAAGCATCTTCATATAGCACGGAGAGTGGCATCAACGGTGAGAATGCTGCCGTTCTCGGTATCTATATGCTTCCCGGGGCCAATGCAATGGAAGTTGCAAAGAGCGTAAAGGCTGCTATGGAGGAAATCAGTGCAAATTTCCCTGAGGGGATGAGTTATGAGATTCCCTTCGACATGACGACTTATATTTCCGAATCCATTCACGAAGTGTACAAGACGTTGTTCGAAGCGCTGATTCTGGTGGTGCTGGTTGTATTTCTATCCTTGCAAAGTTGGCGTGCGACGGTGATACCGATTGTTGCGGTACCTATTTCCCTGATTGGTACCTTCGGTTTCATGCTTATTTTCGGTTTCTCTCTGAACATACTGACTTTGCTTGGATTGATTCTCGCCATCGGTATTGTGGTGGATGATGCCATTGTGGTGGTGGAGAATGTAGAACATCTTATGGAGACGGAGAAATTGAGCCCGTATGAAGCTACCAAAAAGGCGATGAACGGATTGGCAAGTGCCTTGATTGCCACATCGTTGGTGCTCTGTGCCGTGTTTGTGCCAGTAAGTTTCTTGAGCGGAATCACCGGACAGTTATACCGTCAGTTTACCATTACTATCGCCGTTTCCGTATTGCTTTCTACGGTAGTGGCCCTGACGCTTAGTCCCGTCATGTGTTCGCTCATATTGAAGCCCGACAGTGGAAAGAAAAAGAACATAGTTTTCCGCAAAATCAATGAATGGCTGAACTTGGGCAATCACAAATACGTGGCTGTCATTAACCGGGTCATCAGGAATCCCCGCCGCTTGATGAGTGCGTTCGGCCTGGTACTGGTTGCCATTTTCATTATCCACCGGTTGGTGCCTACCAGCTTCCTGCCGGTAGAAGACCAGGGCTATTTTAAGATAGAGTTGGAGTTGCCGGAAGGTGCTACTTTGGAGCGAACCCGTGTGGTGACCGACATGCCGTGCAATACTTGGAGAAGAATCCCTATGTGGCCTATGTGCAGAACGTGACGGGTAGCAGCCCCCGTGTGGGTAGCAACCAGGCACGCAGTGAGCTGACGGTTATTCTGAAACCGTGGGAAGAGCGTAAGGGGATTTCCATCGATAAGATAATGGAGAATGTGGAGAAGGATTTGAAGGAATATCCCGAATGCAAGGTCTATCTTTCCACGCCTCCGGTCATTCCGGGATTGGGTACCTCGGGAGGTTTCGAAATGCAGCTTGAGGCGCGTGGAGAGGCGACGTTTGACAACTTGGTGCAGGCGGCAGATACGCTGATGTATTATGCCCAGAAGCATAAGGAGCTGACGGGGCTTTCATCATCCTTGCAGTCTGAAATACCGCAACTTTATTTTGATGTGGACCGTGATAAGGTGAAAATGCTGGGTGTGCCCCTGGCGGATGTATTCTCTACCATGAAGCCTATACCGGTTCAGTATATGTGAATGACTTCAATATGTTCAACCGTATATATAAGGTGTATATCCAGGCCGAGGCTCCTTATCGTGAGCATAAGGACAATATCAACTTGTTCTTTGTAAAGGCAAAAGACGGAGTGATGGTGCCGCTTACTTCCTTGGGAAATGCCTCTTATACCACCGGTCCGGGCAGTATCAAGCGTTTCAATATGTTTACCACTGCCGTCATCCGCGGTTCTGCGGCACAAGGCTACAGTTCCGGCCAGGCAATGGAGATTATGGAGCAGATTACACGTAACCACTTGCCGGACAATATCGGTCTGGAGTGGAGTGGCCTTTCCTATCAGGAAAAGAAGGCGGGAGGACAGACGGGTCTTGTGCTTACGCTGGTATTCCTTTTCGTATTCCTCTTTTTGGCTGCGCAATATGAAAGTTGGACGGTGCCTATCGCTGTATTGCTTTCACTGCCGGTTGCCGCTTTGGGTGCCTATCTGGGCGTTGTGATATGCGGATTGGAGAATGATATTTATTTCCAGATTGGCTTGGTGATGCTGGTGGGGCTTGCGGCAAAGAATGCCATTTTGATTGTGGAGTTTGCCAAGGTGCAGGTTGACAAGGGAGGAGACTTGATACAGTCTGCCATCCATGCTGCCCAACTCCGTTTCCGGCCTATCCTGATGACTTCCCTCGCCTTTGTATTGGGAATGCTTCCTATGGTGTTGGCAAGCGGACCGGGCTCGGCGAGCCGTCAGGCCATCGGTACGGGTGTTTTCTTCGGAATGATATTCGCCATTGTATTCGGTATTGTGCTTGTACCGTTCTTCTTTGTCCTGGTATACAAGACAAAAGCCAAAGTGCAGCATAAGATTAAGAAAGACTGATTTTAAAGACAACGTTTATGAAAAGAAAGAACATATATATTATTTTGTTGCTGAGTATGTTTGCCCTTACCTCATGCAAGGTGGGCAAGAGCTATGTGCGTCCGGAGATGGCATTGCCGGATAGCCTGGCACAGCAGCAGGATAGCATGAGCATAGCCGATGAACAGTGGCAGGCAGTTTATACGGACAGCACGCTGCGTGCTTTGATAGACCGTGCTCTGGAATATAACAAAGACATGCTGATTGCAGCTTCCCGTGTCAAGGAGATGGCTGCTCAAAAACGTATCAGTGTTGCCAACCTTCTGCCGCAGCTCACCGGAAAAGTGGAGGCTGAGCGTGAGGTGGAGAATTACGGTGGTCATAGCCGTGATGTAGGCAATTCTTACGAAGCCAAGGTATTGCTCTCTTGGGAACTGGACCTTTGGGGAAACTTGAGATGGAAGAAAGTGGCTGCTGTGGCCGAATATCTGCAAAGTGTGGAGGCGCAGCGTGCGTTGCGCATGACTATCGTTGCGGAAGTGGCGCAGGCGTATTATGAGCTGGTAGCCCTTGATACGGAACTGGAGATTGTACGCCAGACACAAAAGGCGCGCGAAGAGGGAGTGCGCTTGGCGCGTATCCGTTTTGAAGGAGGGCTGACCTCGGAGACCTCTTATCAACAGGCTCAAGTGGAGTTGGCTCGTACGGCTACTCTTGTTCCGGATTTGGAACGCCGTATCTCTCTGAAAGAAAATGATATATCCTTCCTTGTGGGGGAATTCCTACCCGTATCAAGCGTGTCAATTTTCTGCAGGAACTGGATGTGCCGGAGTTCTTACCGGTAGGTCTGCCTTCCGATTTGTTGGAACGTCGCCCCGATGTCCGTGTGGCAGAGCAGCAGTTGAGGCTGAACATGCCAGAGTGAAAGTTGCTTATACCAATATGTTCCCCCGTTTGGCCCTGACCGGACAATTTGGATTGGAAAGTGATGTGTTATCCAATTTCCTGGAATCTCCCTATTCCTTATTGAATGGGGCAGTCTTGGCACCACTTTTCGGTTGGGGAAAGAACCGTGCTGCATTGAATGCACAGAAGGCTTCTTTTGAAGCCGAAGTGCATAGCTATGAAAAGACAGTGCTGAATGCTTTTAAGGAAGCGAAGAATGCCATTGTAGATTTCAATAAGATAAAGGAGGTCTACCAACTGCGTGCCAAACTTGAACGTTCTGCCAAGGGATATGTGGATTTGGCACAGTTGCAATACATCAACGGCGTCATCAATTATATGGATGTGCTCGATGCCCAGCGTGGTTATTTCGATGCCCAAATAGGGGTGAGCAATGCCATCCGCGACGAACTTATTGCCATGGTAAATGTCTATAAGGCATTGGGGGGTGGCTGGCAAACCGAATGACGTGTGATTAAAGAAGACAGCAAGGGCGTGTATGTACCGAAATATTTGATGGTATATACACGCCCTTGTTCTATAATTGGCTTATTTCATCTAGGATTCTGTATTTAGAGTCTCCTTGTTTTCTTTCTTTTCCTTTGCCTTTTCTACTTCAAGAGCTACGTTTACAGCATTCATGCCTTTAAGGCCACGTTCGAGGTCGAACGTCACAATATTGTTTTCTGCTATATCTGTCAGCACATTGTTAATGTGGAAAAAGTATTTTTCGACCCCGGATAAGTCCTTGATGAAGCCGAAGCCTTTCGATTCATTGAAAAACTCGATACGTCCTCTGCGGATGACCGGTTCTTCCTTGTCTTTTTTGGGAGTTGATATGACGATTTCTTCCAGCTTTATTTCTTCTTTGGGAGTGTTTTCTGCCGGAGGAGTAGAGGTTATCATGCCGTTTTCGTCAACATAGGCAATCATATCTTCAAAGCTATTGGCTTTGTTGGATAGTTTTTTTTCTTCTTTCTTTTTTTGTGCAAAGGCGTATGCAGAATTTACGAGGGAGGTGATTCAGTGTGGCGAAAAGCAAAGAAATAAACATGAATCTTCCCTCAGCCGATGACCTTTTTACCACGCGGGAAGAAAGAGACCAGAAGAATCA
>ENA-OQCS01000084-OQCS01000084.1-human-gut-metagenome-genome-assembly--contig:-NODE-84-length-42030-cov-3.991624_pt1 | contig 42030 bp, 54 predicted proteins | sample MGYA00242757_ERZ504575 | MGnify/ENA primary metagenome ERZ504575 (study PRJEB26092, sample SAMD00036297) | human gut metagenome | host: Homo sapiens | study: EMG produced TPA metagenomics assembly of... | reverse complement strand
CTACCTGCCGCAGATAGATGATTTGGAAAAGCACATCAGCGTATACAACGATTTGGGCCTCCTCTACCGTCAGCACCAAATGAATGACTCTACACTCTACTATTACAATAAAGCACTGGACAGTGCCTTGCAATATGGGGACGAAAGCTGGATAGCCCACATCTGCAACAATGTGTCCATCCTATACTTCAATATCAGGCAGCTGGACGAAGCTGAAAAGTATACCGACATGGCCACCGAACATGCCGCCAGAACCGAAGACCCATTCGTAGCTTTCACCACCTGGCAAATCAGGACAACCATAAAGGCTGAGCTGAACAAGCTGGATGATGCTGAAAAATCCAACCGCAAAGCCTAGAACATTGCCTGCCACGGAGAGGGAAACGAAGACTTATGGAAGATACGCTGCCTGCCCGGCATGCTGAGACTCTTTGAACGAAAAGAACAACCTGATTCCATAGACCACTACTTGAAATTGGGGAACAAACTACTACAACGGGTACCATCCAACTCCATCGCTGCCATAGGATTCATACAATCGAGGGCAGCCACCGAAACAAACCGCAAAAACTATGCCCGCGCCTTGAAGGACTTCCACTGGCTGCGTAACCGGAAAACCGGTACCGAGCCAAAACATTATTTACACAAATGGCACGATGCTACGATGCTTTGGGAAACCCCAAACTGGCCTACACCTATATGGATAGTGCCCGCATGTGGACTGATACGCTGGCACAGCACAATCTGACGCAACAAATGGCAGAATTCAACGTGAAATATCACACACAAGAAAAGGAATTGGAGATAGCCCACCTGCAACAAGAACAACTGGAACACCAAGCCTTCCTGCTAAAAGCCTCCATTGCTGTAGCCCTTCTGTCCGGTCTTGCTCTCATTACTTTGTTGACGCTCCGCCACAAGAAACGAATAGCCGAAAAGAAGATTGAACTGCTAAAGCAAGAAAACGAACTGAACTCGGCACGCCGTTACATTGAAGGTTGGAAGAGGAATGCAAATATTTTGCCAAGGAACTGCATGACGGCATAGCCAACGACCTGCTGGGGCTGCAAATGAAGATAGAAACTTCTGCCGGCAAAGGGAATGAGCAGGAACTGGCTTCACTCGTCAGCAAACTGAGAAACAACGTGCGGAATATCTCACACGAACTGATGCCTCCCGAATTCGAGCATCTCAGTCTAGACCAGATACTCGACCGTTATGCTGCCAAACTGGCCGATAACACCGGCATAGAGGTCAGCTATCATCCAACGGAGAACAACGCATCACGCCATCTTCCCAATGAAACCGCTTATGAGCTGTACCGCATCGTACAAGAGCTCACCATGAACATCGTGAAACATGCCTCAGCCAGTCATATAGTCATCAGTCTCCGTGCCGACAATGAAAATAAATATACCCTGCAAATTACAGACAACGGTAAGAATGCAAACAAGCAACAAACAGCAACAAACAACAATGACGGCATAGGATTGCGCACCGTAAACGACCGTATCAGAGCCATCAACGCTACCGCCAATGTATGCTCGTCAACAGAAAACAACGTTTTCACCCTACTGCTTGACATAAACGAATGAAACCAAACAAAGAAACATACAGAATACTGGTAATAGATGACCACCCGATTGTTGCTGAAGGCATCATCGCACTGGCCTCGCAACTCGAAGGAGTGACGTGCAAAGGAGCCACTTGTGCAAAAGACGTGGAACAACTGACCCTCAAAGAGAGATTCGACCTTTGCATCATTGACCTTGAACTACCGGATATGAATGGATTCCAACTCATATCCCACCTTCACAGCCGGATATCCGAATGCGGCATTTTAATCTATACCATGCATGAAGAACCTTGGATCATAGCCAAATTATCCACCCTAAACATCAACGGAGCTGTTTCAAAAAATGCCAGCACCAGCGAATTGAGAGACGCCATCAGTACACTGAAAAACGGAACCAGATACTTCAGCAATGTTTTCAGCGAACTGGACAAGGAAAAACAAAACACCCTACCACATGCGCTTCCCGAATTGTCGAGACGTGAAAAAGAAGTGCTCGCCTATCTCTCGCAAGGACTGAGCACTTCTGAAATATCCCAATTACTATTTCTCAGCATCAATACAATACAGACTTACCGGAAGCGCCTGATGGAAAAACTGGAGGCCAAAAACGTTGCAGAACTTGTCTACAAGGGGAAGAGCTTATTCTGAGAACATTTGTCATTCGTCCGGACAGTTACAACCCTCCAACTTCTCAATCTTCTCCGTCTGAAAAGGAAGAAAATCAACTTAGCGGATACTCACCGTCATCGGATTGCGCACCTTCTGTGCAAAATCAGCCATGTATCGGTTCCAGGCTTCAGCAGTCTTGATGTCCGCGCGGTCCCAGGCAAAGCCCCAGTAATACACGTAGTCAGCGCCCGGCTCATAGTCGCTGACAACCAGTACATGACCGTCCGCATTGTTACGCATCTTCTTCTCCTCTATGGGGAAAAGCACGGTTTTGGCTTCCTTCACAACGGCAGGGAAAGCGGCCCCCATAAATATCTTGCCATTATCCGGTCCGGTAGTGGGGTCTACATACGTCATATAGCCACCGGCGGCATCAGCCACCACAGCACCGTCCGGTTCGTGCAGCACAATACCGGTAACAATGGGCAAAGATTCCTTTAGATTGCTATACGAAACGGCAGTACGGTTCAGATGAGAACCGGCATCCAGCGTAATCAGACGTGTTTCCACCACCGCAGTATCCCCTTTCACAGCCAACGGATTGAACTCCAGCTTCACGGTGAAGCGCAACGGACCGTTGTCCAGCACCTCCTGCGTCTTGTAGCACCACGGATAGATAATGGTATCATTCACCATCAATGCAGACACTCCGGCTCCCAATGTTGGACCTACTGCATAGCAGTCCATGCCATAACCGTGGTCTATATGATAGGAGAATGTGCGTACCAGCTCATCGGCTGCCTTCGGGTCTGTCTTGCGCAATTCATTAACCTGCTTCCAGGAGTCTGCATCCAGTTCCTTGGCATACATGTCTTCCAGTACCGGTGCAGCAGTGCCTCGCTTCGTGAACAAGTCGTAGCCGAAACCGCGTTCACCCCTTGCCTGCAATGCAGGACCGTAGGCACGGAAGCCTACCAAGTCGTTCTCCCAGCCATGTCGTCCAGACGTTCGGGATACTGCCGCCCACAAGCCTTACCTCCACATCGACGGGAGTACCGGCCTGGACGGTATATGCAGCCGATGCATTGGCAGCTACCGTCGCAGGGAAGATTAATTTGTCATCGTAGGTCACTTGGTAAGGCACCTGCTCCCCTTCGACATTCAGAACCACAATCTGTGCGGTGTCTGCCAGATTCAGAAGGTTTGAGATTTCGGTCATGGACACCTCTACCATCTCATCGGAACGGTCCATCGCTAACGGATTGGTTACCGTAATAGTCACTATCTTGCTATCGTTGCAAGCAAGACAGCAGAGGGCCGCCATACATAATAAAAGAAAGTTTCTCATATAATCATTGCTTTTTCCTAATCAGTTGTATAACTTTCTTTTAGGCGCGGATTTCGCGGATTATACGGATTTTCCTTATCCTTTCCGCGAATCCGCGTAATCCGCGCCCAAAAGAAAAAGGTGACAAGTGACATTATCCTGCCACTTTATCACCTTCTCAATTATCCTTAAATTTATTTCGGTTGCTTTCCGATATAAGCCAAGATACCTCCGTCTACATAGAGGATGTGACCGTTTACCGCATTAGAGGCTTCCGATGCCAGGAACACTGCCGGACCGGTAAGTTCTTCCGGAGCCAGCCAGCGGCCTGCCGGAGTCTTGGCGCAGATGAACGAGTCGAACGGGTGACGGCTACCGTCGGCCTGCTTTTCACGCAGCGGAGCAGTCTGCGGGGTAGCGATGTAACCCGGACCGATACCGTTACATTGGATGTTATATTCACCATATTCAGAGCAGATGTTGCGAGTCAGCATCTTCAAGCCACCCTTGGCAGCGGCATAGGCCGACACAGTCTCACGACCCAGTTCGGACATCATAGAGCAGATATTGATAATTTTACCGTGGCCCTTCTTCATCATGGCAGGCAGAACAGCCTTTGATACGATGAACGGAGCATTGAGGTCGATATCGATTACACGACGGAAGTCAGCAGCCTCCATCTCGTGCATAGGAACACGGCGGATGATGCCGGCATTGTTTACGAGGATATCAACAGAGCCTACTTCCTTTTCAATCTGGCTACCATGGCCTGAACAGCAGGTTCATCTGTCACATCACATACATAACCGCGTGCCTTGATACCCTTTTCAGTATAGGCAGCCAAGCCTTTGTCTACCAACTCCTGGTTGATATCGTTGAAACAGATAGTTGCTCCTTGCTCTGCAAAAGCTGAAGCGATAGCAAAACCGATACCATAAGAAGCACCTGTAACAAGGGCTACTTTACCTTCCAAAGAAAAATTCAAATACGGATTCATAACGTTAAATTATTAAGTTAAATAAGTGATATTCTATTTATGTACGATTTGCAAGTAGTTTATACTCAATGGAAACTTTATTTTGGGAGAATGCCTTCCCTATAAGGAAATCGCAGCGAATGCTTTTCATATCGTAGCTTTTCACATAATCGGGATGCTCAGCATAGCGAATTTCATAGTTCGTTTTCATGATTGCACTACATTTAATAGGTTATAACTTCAGCCATCAAATACACATCGTTTGCGTACACGATGCAAATGTAACAAAAGAAAATGGAGAAACCGTATAAATTTGTGTCAATTATATAGCAATATCGTTCAAAGATTCGTAAAAAGAAAAAATCTATACCTATAGTGCCAACAAGAGGGGGAAAGAATAACAAAAAACCCACTAAAACTTGCGATTTTAGTGGGTTTTTAGCTGCAATTAGCTGTATCGTAGTTGGACTACAGGATTCGAACCTGGACAAACAGAACCAAAACCTGTTGTGCTACCATTACACCATAGTCCAAACATAGGGCTTTCTGTTAAAAAGCGGTGCAAAGATAAAAGGAAGCCCCGAAATATCCAAATATTTCGGGGCTATTTTTACTGCCGAAGCATCATTTCCTTAATTACTTCTCTTTAGGCTACCGTTATTTGGCGATAATCAGATAGTAATTCTTCTTGCCGCGCTGTACCAGCAGGTATTTTTCGTCCAGCAGGTCGGCTGTCGTAATCACCTGGTCGAAAGCAGCCAGTTTCTCCTTATTCAGAGAACGCCACCGCCTTGCACCAGCTTACGCATCTCGCCCTTGGAAGCGAATACAGCAGCATTATCCACGAACAAATCCACCGCCTTCACACCGGCAGCCAGTGCATCACGGGATATTTCGAACTGGGGAACACCCTCGAACACAGCCAGCAGCGTATCTTCGTCCAACTTCTTCAGTGCATCGGAAGTTGCATTGCCAAACAAGATGTTGGATGCATCCACAGCAGCGTTATAGTCCTCTTCGGAATGAACCATGATAGTCACTTCCTTGGCCAGGCACTTCTGAAGGACGCGCAAATGGGGAGCAGCCTCGTGCTCGGCCGTCAGAGCATCAATCTCCTCCTTGGACAGTGCAGTGAATATCTTTATGTAGCGTTTGGCATCCTCGTCGCTCACGTTCAGCCAGACTGGTAGAACTTATATGGAGAAGTGTAGCGCGGGTCGAGCCAGATGTTTCCGGACTCTGTCTTGCCGAACTTGCCACCGTCGGCTTCGTAATCAGCGGGCTGGTCAGTGCAAATACCTCCCCACCGTTCGTACGGCGAATCAGTTCGGCACCGGTGGTGATGTTACCCCACTGGTCGCTGCCACCCATCTGGAGCTTGCAGCCTTTGGTTTCATACAGATGAAGAAAGTCGTACCCCTGCAACAGCTGGTAGGTGAATTCCGTGAAGGAAAGACCGTCACGTGCCTCACCGTTCAGACGCTTCTTTACAGAATCTTTCGCCATCATATAGTTCACGGTGATGTGCTTACCCACTTCACGGGCAAAATCGAGGAAAGTGAAGTTCTTCATCCAATCGTAGTTGTTCACCAACTCGGCACGGTTGGGGGCATCCGAATCAAAATCCAGGAACTTGGAGAGCTGGGCCTTCATACCGGCCAGGTTGCGCTGCAACGTCTCTTCCGTAAGCAGATTGCGTTCGGCAGACTTTCCGGAAGGGTCACCAATCATACCCGTAGCACCGCCAATCAGTGCCAACGGCTTGTGTCCGCAACGCTGGAAGTGACGCAAAATCATCACACTGCAAAGGTGCCGATGTGCAAAGAGTCCGCAGTAGGGTCGAAACCAATGTATGCAGTCACTTGTTCCTTAGCCAGAAGTTCTTCCGTACCCGGCATCATATCGTGGAGCATGCCACGCCATCTTAATTCTTCTACAAAATTCATCGAATGATTAAGTTATCTGATTAATTATTTAAGTGATTATCTATGAATTGTTTGATTCCTATTTTAATCTGCGCAAAAATACGACTCTTTATTCGAAGAAACAACTCTTAGGGTTTAAAAAAGACTTTGCAGACATTTCTCCGGAGTGTTTCTCCAAGCTCCTCGGGAGAGATGCCGCGCACTTCGGCAGCGCGTGCATACAATTCCCCGATGGAAACTTCGCTTTCATCCGTTTCGATGAACAGCCGGTCGGCAGGTACCCGGCACAAGGCTACTTCCTGGTATTTCTCCCCGAATGAAAGGTAAAAGCCATGTTTCAGATATTCCTCTGCCAGCGCTGCCTTGCCACGGAAACCATGTATTATCCACGGATTCGACGGGCGCAAGTCCCGCTTCACCTTCAGCAGTTCATCAACCGCCTTCACCAGATGAATCACCAGCGGCTTTCCCACTTCCTCTGCCAAACATGCCTGGCACCTGAACACTTCCACCTGCAAATCCATCGGAGCATCTGCCAGCTTGTCCAGCCCGGCTTCGCCCACGGCAAGTACTTGGGGATGCGCACTAACTCCTCCAGGCCGCACACCCTGCTAGCCACAGCACCTTCAACTCCTGAGTGTTCACCTCCACTCCGACCTATACGCCAGGGATGTATCCCCACCGAATACCATCCGCCGCTCTGTGGAGAGAACGTTTCGGGATAGCAATTTGCAATGGCAGTTCCGGGTACTTGCGGAAGCCGGTGTGTATGTATGTCAACTGGAATATTCATGGAACGGGATCATATCCGGAACCTCCCCAGGGATGGCAGCGCAGAATGCGCCTGACTGCCAGACAAAACCCCTTGAAAGGTCCGTGTTTCTTGATGGCCTCCACCGCATATTGCGAACAAGTGGGGGTAAAACGGCATGAAGGCCTATCATGGGCGATATGCACTTCTGATAGAAATAGATGGGAAGCAGCAGCAGATATGAAAGCAGACGCTTCATGACACCTGCGGAGTTTGCTCAGCTTCAGCATTTGCCGCTACCTTCTCGGCAATGCGTGCCAAAGCTGTCTTCATACGGTCCTCAATGACAGAAGAGTCTACCAACTGGTCCGAAAGATAGATGAAGGCCACGGCCAGACGGCACTTTTTTCCGTCAGCACGGCCAGCAGTCCGTGTTTGTTCATGCGGTAGGCTTCACGTATCTGGCGTTTCACGCGGTTGCGCTTCACCGCCCGCTTGAAACGGCGTTTCGAAACACTTACAAGAATGGAAACGGGTGCCTCCAGCTCCTCCACCGGCAGATACACCACACGCAAAGGGAAAACCGAAAACGAGCGTGAGCCGCCCGCAAACATCTTCTCTATCACTTTCTTCTTGTCCAACCGTTCGGACTTACGCAAGGTATTTGGCATGGGGTGATGAGTTATAAGTTATGAGTGATGAGTGATGGGTGATGAGTTATGAGTTATGAGTGATAAGTTATGGGGCGATACAAAAACGAGCTACAAGTACCTGGCGACATAAAAGCACAACCACTTGTAGCTCAATTTTATAAATCCATTGTTATGCCTACAAGCTATAAGCAAATCACTCATAACTTATAACTCATAACTCTTTTTACTTTCCTTTATTATTCTCCTTGATAAACATGTCAAGCGCCGCCGTCATTGAGGGTGCCTGCACGCTGGGAGCTTCCAGATCAAGACGAAGTCCGGCATCACGGACTGCCTGGGCAGTGGTAGAGCCGAATGTTCCGATCTTGATTTCCTTCTGGTCAAAATCAGGGAAATTCTTCTTCAAGGCACTGATGCCTGCCGGACTGAAGAACACCAGCATGTCATAATCAAAAGCCTCATCTGCAGCAAAGTCATTGCTGACAGTACGGTACATGACAGCTTCCGTGTGCTGAATCTTATTCTTATCCAGCAGATTCTTCACGTCATCATTGTGTACATCCGACATTGGTACCAAGTACTTTTCAGTCTTATGCTTAACAATGGAAGGTATCAAATCGTCAATCTTCCCGGTGTTTCCGAAGAAAATCTTACGCTTACGATACTGCACATACTTTTGGATATACAGAGCAACGGCCTCCGTCACGCAGAAATACTTCATTGTTTCGGGAATTGTCACACGCAATTCTGTACACAAGTGGAAGAAATGATCAATAGCATGACGCGAAGTAAAAATAACGGCAGTATGATCCAATACCGAAATTTTCTGTTGTCTGAACTCTTTCGCTGAAAGGCTCTCCACTTTGATAAATGGGCGAAAATCTATTTTCACACCATACTTCTCGGCGATGTCGTAGTAAGGAGATTTCTCTGATGCCGGTTTCGGCTGCGACACAAGTACTTTCTTAATTTTCAACGTCCTAAAATTTTATTATCAAATAACTGTTTAGCTGCATCACACCTTGATATAACACAAAACAAGGCATGATTTCAAGGCACAAAAGTACACAATTAAAAGCAAACCGCCATATAAATTGTTACAAAAAAGCTTTAACCACTTGTATAACATCAATATTTTAGCAAAAAAGGCTAAAATCAATCCGATTATTATCGTCAGCTGCAAACTCAAATCAAAATAGACTACGAACAGGGCAAACGGGAAAAGGGCGAATCCCAAGTAATAAAGTAGCGTAGAATAGGACTCAAGCCATAGCGTTGTAACACTTTCGTCAAAAAAAATCCAACCCAGAAAAGAGTAGAGCATCCACTTCAAGCACAAATAGAAGAGACACACACCGATGTAAATCCCCAGCAGAAGCCCCGGCGACACATGACGTACCAGTCCGGCTGTATATCATTGAAGTAGCTGAAGATACAGACACCCGCAAGGATGCAAGTCTGCAGGATGAGCAGCAGCAAATAGCGCATATCGGCGGCTGTGGAAGTGGCAAATATGCTGGTACGTTCGCGATGAAGCAGGAAATCCTTCACCAGTTGCAGCAGGAACTTGCGGCTGCGTGACAAGACATAGGCCGACAGAAAGAAACAGCACAAAAGGACCACGGTGATGCCATCGTCCATTCTCGGAGAATATGGAATAGGAATCCCCTCCATCCCCACTACTGCCCAAGCCATCAACAGCCCTATCATATTGCAGCGAATTTACGGATGGAGCGTCCCACAAGGGAGTGGTATATATCAGTTCCACGGCTTCCTGCGGTGTCTGCGCCACATGCCAGATGGCACCGTGCTGCGTACGCATGAAGTTTTCGTCCACCGCCTGCCGGAGCATATCGAGCAGAGGGTCGAAATAGTTCTTGACATTCAGTATCACAATCGGGTTCAGATACAGTCCGAGTTGCTTCCAAGTGATGATTTCCAGCAGTTCTTCCAGGGTGCCGCAACCACCGGGCAGGGCAATGATGGCATTGCTCAAGTCGGCCATTGTCTTTTTCCGTTCGTGCATGCTTTCCACTTCCACGAGTTGGGTAAGTCCGGTGTGATGCCATCCTGCTCCACCATGAAGCGGGGAATGACGCCCGTCACCTCTCCCCCTGCCCGGAGTGCCGCATCGGACACAGCGGACATCAGTCCCATATTTCCCGCACCATTAATCAGGCGAATTTGCCGCTGCCCCAGCAAAGCGCCCAGCTCACGGGCTGCATCGAAATAAACGGAATCTATCTTTGTGCTCGAAGCACAATATACGCATACGGAATTTATCTTGTTCATCATCTTGCCACACCCTTTTTTAGGTATCGCCACAAAGGTACATGATTTCGGGGAGATTTGAAACAAGAGAGTCTTATTTCCAAAGTTCTTCCGGATTTGTGGTGCGGACGCTGTTCTCGAACAGCCATTGGGTGCCACCGCTCCGAACGGTAAATCCGACGGGAATAGGTGCAAGTCTCCGGTCACCCGGCAAGGGGTCGCCTGTTTCATCGTCCATGCGGCTCAGTTCATGCATGCTGTACCAATAGTTATTTTTGGCCATATACGTGTCATAGTATTGCCCTTCATTTGCTTTTCTGTTTATAGCCTTACACAGACCGTTCGATAGGAAAAAATACGAAAAAGCTCTTCCTTCTCACTCATATCTGTCAATTTTCCATAAATTTGCAATGGACCTAAAACATCATGATGTGAAATACAAACGTTGGATTTACTTAACCGTCACTTTCGTCATCATATTGGCAGGACTTGCTTCCCGGAAATATGGCAATGCATTGCCTAAATTTATTGCAGAGTATATTGGCGATACACTTTGGGCAGCTATGGTCTATTGGGGATTACGCTTTCTCTTCCCTTCGGCATCCATACTCAAAGTGGCCGCAATCTCCTTACTGTTTTCTTATTGCATAGAAATCAGCCAATTATACCAGATCGATTGGGCGAATGCCATACGAAACACCACGCTCGGAGCATTGGTCTTCGGGCATGGGTTTTATGGTCGGATATGATATGTTATACTGTCGGGGTAATGTTATCTGCCACCGTAGATTCTTGCGCTTCCTTTTCTTCTTCGGATGAAGCAGTATAAAAACAAGACGCGGACAAAGGAACACAGATTCTATGCAAGCCGCTATTATCCCCGCCAAAAGCATTCGTAGGACACATTTCACGAGGCTACACCTTTTACTCCGGATGGCTACACCCTTTCTATGCGATGGTATAGCCATCTGCAAAAAGGGTGTAGCCCGGCACGGAGGATAGTTACAACATTAGAAATGGTATGACTGTTATATGACAAAAAAATATCCTAACATGCAAGATATGGGATATCTGATGTTAGGATAACGATAAAAATAGTCAATTCATATCAAGGCAAGACGGCCTAATTATCAATACAAAAGAGACTGCGTTTGTTTATGATAAACTGCATTTTTCTTTTGAAGATTTACGGCTATTGACAAGAGAAGCTACTAAATAAAAGATATTAATGATTACATAGCATAGAAAAAACTTCCACACTTTAATCGTTTCTTTTAGCCACTCCTCAACCCATAAGATATCAATCTTATCCCCACATCGATTTTCAATCTCATATTTATAACTAATTTCACAATTAATAATTGCGTATATAATTAATAATGAAAGAATTATTGATGTGGCAACAAACACAATTCTAAGCCATTTCATAATCTATCTTGTTTTATAAACTACACCTCCTGGTTTGGATATTCTCACTAAATGATTCTGCATTGATATTGGAAGAACAAATCTGTTGACAATAGGAATAGTAGTCCATGTTCCCAAATTACTTGTTTGTTGTAGCCTTGTCCCTTTCAGAGCATTTGACCCACTTTTATTCAACACGTCAGATACCATTGTTGTACAATTATTACTTGTCAGCTTATATTCATCAATAATACGAGCAGAAGAACTGTTATAATAATCACTTTTAGGATTATCTGGCATTGTAGTTGACATATTAAACTTTTCGTCTAAAATATTAGCAACTTTTTCATCTGCCACATCTGTTACTACAAATACAGACATTCCACCAGCTGCTTTTTTTGTCATTGTAAGCTTTTGCTTCATCCCCCATTAACTTTAAAAGAACACCGGAACCATTTCCTAAAGAATTAGAGCTTCTATCTGGCCCTTTATTAGTTCCATTGTATCGTCCGTAGCTATAAACAGTCATATTAGATCCTTCACCAACACTAATCCATGTGTGACCAAAGGACTGAGTTTCAGTGCAAATTCTAATACTATCTCCATTCACATCAATATTAACAACCGGACTATTCGCCCCGTACTGATACGGAGACATCGAATAATACTTCTCGGCAAATCTGTCATTAGTCGTAAACCTTCCTAACGCCGTATCATAATGTCTCGCCCCATAATCATACCAATTCAAACCCTTCTTATTGTCAAACTCCTTGCCGTTATACTTGTAAGGTGGGTATTGCCTGTAGTGCCAAAAACACCGCCGAAAGGATAGTAATGATTCGTCTCCTCTACAGTACCTGACTGGTTGATTACTACACGGTTGTTGCCTTGATGGTCCTTCAGATAGTAATGATACTGCTGGGTACCGGCCAGGTTGATGTAACCCTCTTCTGTGAGTAACAACTTCTGAGTACCGTTTTCATAGATCACATTACCGCAATAGTCAGTCGTTGTGGTTGTACTGCCTATCTTATGGACTGTTCTCAGTTTCGTGCCGTCAGCACCATAAGTATAGGTAATCGTGCTACCATCACTGAACGATACCGTACTGGGCAAATTTAATACATTATATTGAATATCGGCAATTCCCTTATTCAAATCTTTCGTTAAATTACCATTGACATCGTAGGCATACTCCCCTGCGGCGCTTGCACCGTTCACAAAGGCAGTGTTTGTACCGTATGCAGCGGTACTCACCGCATCCTCCACACAGCTCAACTGATTACCGGTCAATGTGTAAGTCAGGTTATCAAGCAGGCCGTAGGCACTGGCACCAGTCTGGCCATAACGTTGCAAACTCTTGATGTTACCGTTCTTGTCATAACCCGTAACGTTCTCTGAGAAGCGATTCGCATTTGTGCTGATACTTGCTGTCTCGCCATAGGTAGCGTTCAGCATCCGGTCAAGACCGTCATAAGTGAATTTGTAACCACGGACTGTACTTTCGTTCCCGGACTTCCAGGTCATGCTGCTGATGCTGCCGTTGTACTTCGCAGTACCCACACCCGTGTTGTAGTACAGGTTCTGCGTGAAGCGTGTGCCGCTGATTCCCGTCAGCCAGCTACGCAGGTTGTAGGTATAAGTCAGCTTGTTGGTGCTCGTACCGTGATACTGCTTGGTCAGTAAACGACCGAAGTTGTCATAAGTCGCATCGTACAGAGTAATCGCAGTACTGCCAAGACTATGCTGCACTTTGCTTATTCTGTCCGCATGGTCGTAGGTATAGTATATACTTCCGTGCGCGTGGTCTTTCCGCTGGCAGTATGTGTATGTGTCACACCAGACGGCTTGTTGGAGAAAGTATAAACCGTACTTGTGATGTCGTAACCACTGAGCAAGTTGTTCTGCACAAGCACGGTAGGACTGGAAGAAGGATTCCCCCTGCAGGGTCAGCCGTCCCAGACTGTCGTACAAATAATACATATAGGAAATGTTATCCAGATAGGAAGTGCCCGTGCTGTTAAGCATCCGGAGAGTACGGATGTAGTCCTGCATGACCTACATCATTTGATAGACCTAAAAAACTATCCTAACATACAAGATATAGCATATCTGATGTTAGATAGTAATTAAATAAATCTCATTGAAAAAAGGCAACTTATATTAGAGTAATATTTTTTATTTAGTATGCAAAAGCTTTATAATCTCACCATTACTTTTTCTTATTTCCACATAAGATTGTCCACAGAAAGTCAGCGCACTATCATTTCCATTAGGAATATGCCCTTCTATTACCCATATTCCATTTACCAAGTTAACAGAAAAAGGTTTTTCTTTCTCTATACTTTCCTTTCCATAAATTTCCAATAGTACGCATTCCGCTATCTTTACTGCAATATCCGCTGTAGGTATAAATCCCTCTGCAGGAACATAGCTTTTCATATCAGTATAAAAATCTGTTGAGAGACTATCATTCATTACATACTCAATCTGTTGAGATGATTGTTGATCTTCTCCGACCTTCGATGTACTGTTTGTACATGACATCGCAAATAGCATTAAAGCAAAAAAATAAGTCCTATACATATTGCTATCTTTTTAAAATACCCAATGAATATGTTCTCTCTGGCTAACAGGAATGTTTAAATCTGGCTTTTGTAGCAATTCTTTCATTCTTTGTTTACCCTTTTCAGCAGGAATATCTTTCGGATTAATATTATTCTTTCGTTTAGGATCTTTGGGATCACTAGGAAGATCACTAGTCACTATTGATGTTTTCTTACTATAAGGATTATATTCTAACAAATCGCCACTCGGCGTAGCCAAATAACCATTTTCTTTTGTTTTCTCAATATATTTTATATCAGCTTTTGAGAATTTATTATTTATATGCTCTGCGTCCGCGTCTCCATGCGAATGAATCGATCCTACAAATCTCTCACCGTTAGGAGGTAAGCTTATAGATACGCTGTGCTCTCCTTCATTGGCTGCACTATAAGAATATCCCTTTAGCTTTCCCTTTTGCTTAACTTCATAAATAGAAGAGCCCATTTCACGTTTACGTATAATAGATGCACCATTATAATACATACCCCAATCTTTAGCTGCTGCTCTTTTAGTCTTAAACAGATCACCAGGAGCATATTCCATACCATTTGGGTCTATGAACTTTACCGGATTATCGGCACAATAAGTATACGGACTCATCGAATAATATTTCTCTGCCAACGGGTCATTCGTCGTAAACCTTCCCAACGCAGCATCATAATGTCTCGCCCCATAATCATACCAGTTCAAACCCTGCTTCGTATCAAGCTCCTTACCGTTATACTTGTAAGGCTGGGTATTGCCTGTAGTGCCAAACACACCACCGAAAGGGTAGTAATGGTTCGTTTCCTCCACAGTACCAGACTGGTTGATCACTACACGGTTGTTACCCTGATGATCTTTCAAGTAGTAATGATACTGCTGGGTACCGGTCAGGTTGATGTAACCCTCTTCTGTGAGTAACAACTTCTGAGTACCGTTTTCATAGATCACATTACCGCAATAGTCAGTCGTTGTGGTTGTACTACCTATCTTATGGACTGTTCTCAGTTTCGTGCCGTCAGCACCATAAGTATAGGTAATCGTGCTACCATCACTGAACGATACCGTACTCGGCAAATTTAATACATTATATTGAATATCGGTAATTCCCTTATTCAAATCTTTCGTTAAATTACCATTGACATCGTAGGCATACTCCCCTGCAGCGCTTGCACCGTTCACAAAGGCAGTGTTTGTACCGTATGCCGCGGTACTCACGGCATCCTCCACACGGCTCAACTGATTGCCGTTCAGGGTGAAAGTCAGATTATCAAGCAGGCCGTAGGCACTGGCACCAGTCTGGCCATAACGCTGCAATCCCTTGATATTGCCGTTCTTGTCATACCCCGTAACGTTCTCCGAAAAGCGGTTGGCGTTCGTGCTGATGCCTGCTGTCTCGCCATAAGTAGCATTCAGCAGACGGTCCAGTCCGTCATAAGTGGACTTGTAGCCGCGGACGGTGCTTGCCGTTCCTGCCTTCCACGTCATGCTGCTGATGCTGCCGTTATACTTGGCAGGCCCGTTGCCGGTGTTATAATACAGATTCTGCGTGAACTTCGTTCCGCTGATGCCCGTCAGCCAGCCGCGTACATTATAGGCGTAAGCTGCCTGTCCGCGTCGGAGCCGTGCAGCGACTTCGATTGCAGACGACCAAGGTTATCATAAGCATAGGCAGCAAGCGTCACCTTCGCCCCTCCCAATGTATGCTCCACCTTGGAGAGCCTGTCTGCATGGTCATAGCTGTAAGTGTATGCTTCCGTCCGGCTGTCCTTCCCGCTTGCCGTGTGCGTATGCGTCACCGTGGCAGGCTTGTCCGTAAAGGTATAGACCGTGGATGTCACGTCGTACCGGTAACGGAAAGCGTACCGCTCCAAGTCAGCATGCTCCTATATGAAATTCCCTGCTTACATCCAACATAAGCAGGGAATTGTTTAGATTATAGAATCAGAGATTCTTAATATATCAATATTCGAGCCAAAAATAATCAGGTGTACGTAAAGTATCCCACAACAAAATACCACCGTTGGAGCTACATGAAATTACAATATTGGGAATATTATCAATCCGGTATCGGAACGTACTATCTATGACCCTTTTTCCACAATATAATACCGTATCCAGAGATGTGACACGTATCTTTATTTTTAAACTATCATATCCGCTTTTATCGAAACGGGTGATTTCCATTCCAAGCCAATCTTCATGGTAGTCCAATATTTGGTCATCCGTCTTGTTCACATACAGTCCATTAAAAACAAGGCTGTCATTCACCCAACATTGGATATAATCTTTACCGGTACGCTCCTTAAAACCAGTACCTACTCGAATCATGAAATCATTCTCTGAGTCCAAATGACCAATGCACGCCACCAGCATGGCAAGTATGATTATAAAAATAAATATACGTGTCTTCATATTACTGCCTTCTTTTAAGTTTTTGCCTCCAGTTAGGAATATGCCTATTCAACTTGTTATGGATATAATTATCTCGGACTGTTTGTATCTGAGAACGGTTTAACTGAGTTGCTTTAAGATAATCTCCATCAAAATCTTGAATAACTTTTTTCTGTGTCATCAAGTTTTCCACATTCATTGTATGCCCCAATCCTCCTGAATGACCAAGTTCGTGAGCAAAAGTCCGGTTATCATCATTGTTCAACATATTAGAAACCGCTTTCGTTCCTATTTTCACATCCAGACTATTTTTATAAGTCTCAGCCATAACTACACTTTTATCCGTTTTTGTCAACATATCTTGATCAACAATCTGCAAAACGTGTTCAGTGTCCTTTATATCATCCACCGAGTTGACAGTTCTCAATTGCATATCCATAGTCGAAACAAAGTCATCACCTGAAATCGTATATGCGGCATTCACTTGCTCTACTATTTGTCCAGCCAAAGTCTTTATATCAAGCTCCTTATTATTAGAATTATTTATCAAAGCCGCTCTTACCGTAATTTTATATTCTATCTTATCCGTTTCACGATTATAATGGGTTTGCACGCGCCAATCATTTCCATCCGGATCAATGCGACCGACAGGCTCATTTCCACAATAGACATAAGGAGATACTTTAAAATGTTTGTCATATAAAGCATCAACCGTTATAAACCTTCCCAACACCGCATCATAATGCCTCGCCCCATAATCATACCAATTCAAACCCTTCTTCGTATCAAGCTCCTTACCGTTGTACTTGTAAGGCTGAACATTGCCTGCACTTGCAAATACCCCGCCGAAAGGATAGTAATGGCTCGTCTCTTCTACCGTGCCGCTCTGGCTGATGACTACCCGGTTATTCCCCTGATGGTCTTTCAAGTAGTAGTGATACTTGCTGTCGCTCAAAGTAATATAACCCTCTTCGGTAAGAAGCAGCTTCTGGACTCCGTTTTCATAGATCACATTGCCGCAATAGTCAGTCGTTGTGGTTGTACTGCCTATCTTATGGACTGTTCTCAGCTTTGTGCCATCGGCTCCATAAATATAGGTGATAGTACTTCCGTCACTGAACGTTACTGTATTTGGCAAATTTAAACAATTATATGATATACCGGTAATATTCTTGTTTAAATCTTTAGTTAAATTGCCGTTGGCATCGTAGGTGTACTCGTTCGCCTGCTTCATGCTGTCCTTGAACTCGAAGCTGTTATTGTAGACGAAAGCTGTCGCGTTCTCGCGGAAACGGTTAGTGTCTGTACCAATGATTGTAGTATTATCATAGGCGGCGTTAACATTTGCTTTAAAGCTCATTGAATAAATTTTGCCATTGGGCCTTCATTACTCCACTTGGCAAGTTAGACTGCTAATATTTCTATTATAGTGGGTACCCTATAAAAAGAAACAGCGGATGTTTCCACCCGCTGTAATAGAATTGTTATAAAAATATTATTCAATTATTTGTTTTTTATTTTTAATATAAAATAGAATAAGAGCATAATAAAAACCTCAGATAATACACCTGGTAAATATAGAAACCCTATCATTATATCAAAATTAAAACGCCAAAATATAAAGAAAATAGTAGAAAGAGAGACAACAAGTATCAATTGCAGGCAACAATATAATAATGTAGTTTTAAGATTAAGCCTCAAATTCAATAATAATAATAAGAAGAACAAAACCGTTCCTAAAACAAACGTTATTGATCCTACAAATAATTCAACTGAAAATAAATCTCCTAATGATATACTTTGACTTTCCATATCTATTCAATTTTAACTTGTCTCTTTTTAGGATCATAATTTAGTGACTTAAAATTATCTTGATACTCTTTAACTATACTATTGGGCCTTGGATCTATAATTACTGGTGCCTTATCTTTTACAGATGGGTCTTGTTTCAAAACATCAGCCGCAAAAGTTCCACAATTATTATTCCTTAATGAATACTCTTTCCTCTTTGAATTAGCATTCTCCGCTATTTTTGATTCTGCATAGTTTTTCATTTCTTTAAACTTATCACTTTCAATATATGCTCCTTCTATTCTTCCGGCATGTCCCGCTTGTTCAGATATTATTGATAAAGTTTTATTCAATGATTCCAATGTAGGCTTTTTATCTTGTCCTATTTTTACATTTGGAACAGCGAATGTTCTGACAACTCCTTTACCCTCTTTGTCATATCTGCCATATTCATAATATTTAGTCACTCCTGTTTTATTATCAATCAATAATACTCCAGCATGACCTAAATTCCCAATTTTACCAATAGGAGTTGATATTTTATAATCAGGGAAGGCAATATAAATACCATCCTTCCCGTTAGTCTATACAATTTATAGGATTACTATAACAATAAGTATACAAACTTTCTGAATAATACTTCTCTGCCAACGGATCCACCGTCATAAACCGTCCCAACACTGCATCATAATGCCGTGCCCCGTAATCATACCAGTTCAAGCCTTTCTTCGTGTCATATTCCTTGCTATTGTACTTGTAAGGCTGAGTGCTTGTTGATGAAGCGAATACTCCTCCAAACAGATAGTAATGGTTTGTCTCCTCTACCGCTCCGCTCTGGTTTATGACTACACGGTTGTTCCCCTGATGGTCCTTCAAGTAATAGTAATACTTGTTGTCGCTCAAAGTAATATAGCCCTCTTCGGTAATCAGAAGCTTCTGGGCTCCGTTTTCATAGACCACATTCCCGCAATAGTCCGTTGTGGTGGTAGCGCCACCTATCTTATGAACCGTTCTTAGCTTTGTGCCGTCGGCTGCATAAACATAGGTAATCGTACTTCCGTCGCTGAACGTTACTGCACTTGGCAAATTTAAACAATTATATTGAATATCGGTGATTCCCTTGTTCAAATCTTTGGTTAAATTGCGTTCGCATCGTAGGTGTACTCTCCGACCTGCTTCACGCCGTCCTTGAACTCGAAGCCTCCACCGTAAGCAGAAGCCATCACGGCATCGTCCACACGGCTCAACTGATTGCCGTTCAAGGTAAAAGTCAGGTTGTCTATCAGGCCGTAGGCACTGGCACCAGTCTGGCCGTAACGTTGCAAACTCTTGATGTTACCGTTCTTGTCATAACCCGTAACGTTCTCCGAGAAGCGGTTCGCATTCGTGCTGATACTTGCTGTCTCTCCATAGGTAGCGTTCAGTACTCTGTCAAGACCGTCGTAAGTGAATTTGTAACCACGGACTGTACTTTCGTTCCCGGACTTCCAAGTCATGCTGCTGATGCTGCGTTGTACTTCGCAGTACCCACACCCGTGTTGTAGTACAGGTTCTGTGTGAAGCATGTACCGCTGATGCCCGTCAGCCAGCTGCGCAGGTTGTAGGCATAAGTCAGCTTGTTGGTGCTCGTACCGTGATACTGCTTGGTCAGCAAACGGCCGAAGTTGTCATAAGTGGCATCGTACAGAGTGATTGAAGTGCCGCCAAGACTATGCCGCACTTTGCTTATTCTGTCCGCATGGTCGTAGGTATAGGTATATACTTCCGTGCGCGTGGTCTTTCCGCTGGCAGTATGTGTATGTGTCACAGTGTTCGGCTTGCCGGTAAAAGTATAAACAGTGTTCGTCGTATCATAACCCTCCAGCAAATTGCCTTGAACCGTTTTTGTGATGCGTCCCTCAAAGTCATAATAATTAGCCGAATAAAGTTTTGTACTGCTGCCAAGAACAGTAATCACACTACCGGTGACATATCCTTTGGCATCGATTGTTGCCGCAGGAAAGCCGGCATTATCGAAACCGGTCAGACTACGGAAGGCATAGTCGTCATAATAGTTTACTCTATGGACTTCGGGCGACACCAAGGCAAAGCTTGATGTATATCCACTGTTACCCAAACCGCTGTTGCTATTCACCCGTGTACATGATACAATAACATTCGAAACTGCAGCCGTATTCGTATTGGAACAAACGCCCTGCACTGCCAGACGATGGAACTTATCATACAGATAGAAACTCCACTGCTTAGAGGCATACTGCTTGCCATCCTGGGAAAAGATCATATTGTCTGCCTCATCGTACACATAGCTCACGGCAGAAGCACCTGGAAGCTTTTTCCAATTACAACGGTTACGGTTGTCATATTTGTACTGGAAAGCATATTGATCCAGGTTTGACACACTCTGATACATCGGTTGTAATACGAAGCAAAGGTTATCCAAATCGTTATACACATAATAAGTATCATGCTGCTCGCTACCCTGCATCTGGCGTTCCAGCAATATATGGCCTTGTTTGTCTGTGAAAGTATAAGAAACATGTTGGTCTTCGTCAATACGTTTCACCACGCGCAACTGTCCGGCTGCATAAGTACCGTTGTTGACAAGTGCCCCAGACGAACTTACCGAATAGTTAATGCAATTCACATCGGAAGAATTAGCCAGATAATCCATAGTTACAGGTTTTGATGCCCATGCCGCTCCCGGAGAGTATCGCTTCAGAATGCGGTCTAATGGGGAAACACTGTAAACAGGCTTGCTGTAGGGACGGGAATCACTTGAATAGTTGCCCGGAGCCGCACTTTTGATAGCCGAAGGAGACATATAAACAGAGGAGGAAACAATTGGGAGCCAACTCTCCGAACGACGTCCTGCGCCATCATATTCTTGTAACGATATCAAATTACTTCCGGTGGGAGTAATTCCCTTTTGTACCTTCTGGAAGAGACGCCCCAAACCGTCATAATAATCATAACTTGCCATATACTTGCTACCTGCTGCTGCAGTCATAGCATGAGTGCGAACGTAATTCTGCGAAGTGCCGTCAGGAGACCACTGATAGAAGTACGAGGCAATAGGATTTTGGTTATGATCCTGCACATCAGATAAACCACCCAAAGCATTATAGAGATAGAAATCCTTAAAACCAGTTGCTTTTCTTATCTCCTTCAGCCCATAAGAAGGATTGTGAAGCCAGGTTGTGACCTCGCATTCCGGGAAGGACGTTTTCAGTGCATAGAGGGCCGTCGTATTGGGTGAACCGGCAGAACACAAAGCATCCAAACCTGTTGTTCCGAGCCGAGACACTACTTCCGCATAAGTGATACCTTTGAGACGGGCAATCGGCAAAGAATATTTATAGCCCCACAAATAGACCACAGACATGTTGTCGGGAGTAGTAACTTCCACCGGATTCCATTTACTATCATACCTATAAGAAACAGTTCTTTTCTCAGGATACAAACTACTATATTCTTCACTGGACTGCAAGGTGAATTTAGAAAAGACGTCCCCATACGTATTATTCAGATACAGCGTCGCTCCTCCCGATGTTCGTTGGTAGTTCTGTACAGCATCAAGCACGTTATTAGCCTTGAATTCATCTTTGTAGGAAGAAACATCCGCTGCATAAGCATAGCTTTCCATTACATAGCCCGAACGGCTGGTACTTGTGCGGCAAGTAGCTATCTGGTTACGACTGTTGTAGGTATACAGTTTTTCCTGCGTCACCGGTACACCATGGGCATATTCCGTCGAAACTTCCCGTTTTAACCGTATATCATAGGTAAGATGCGGATATAAAGTTATCTCAAAACGTCCGTGATAAGCCAATGGATTTCTAAAGCTCACCGTCTGTCCTCCGATGTTTTCATTATAGGTGATACTGCCGGAATAGCAATTAACCGGACCACATAGTTGTCCCTTACACGGATGTTGGTCAATTCTTGCCACTTGTTTGCAATCTCATATTCATAGGTGTCTTCCCATACCAAGATATTACCGGCATCATAGATGCTCTTTTTCAGTAGTCGCCCATTATAGTTGGCAGGCATATAAGCCAAGGTAGCATCATAATCCTGGCCGGCTATGTTACTGAATACGAGTTCCTCTCTCCCCGCATCCAGAAAATCGCGCTGCTTGACGACACGGCTGTAACCTACAGGATTGGCATTGGGCGCAGAAGCTGGTGGAGTTTGCGCCTGAGCATAAAAACGGCGGAAAGTGTGGTAACTGGTAGAAGGGCGTATCACTCCTTCAGGAGTTGTGGTATAGCTTCCGCGCCGGACATTAAAATCATCATAGGACTTGACTGAGAACATCAGAATGCCAGAGGTCTTGTGATTCTCGCTTTCATACAAGTAACCGGTACGTTCCAACACTTCACCTGTATTATTCTTTTTAGTAATGGTCTTGATTCTCACTCCTCCGCCAACTTTCTGCAATGTGTCTTTGTTTACTGCAGTTCCACCGCCTCTATAGGTCAAAGTAGCAGAACTGGCATTGCGGGTAGAATAACCTTGATTGGTAACTGCAGAACTCAATGTACTTGTCAGGACATAATCTCCCGCTTCCAATGTGAACGACTCGTTGACATGATACACATGCCCACTGGTATTTTGTGAAGTCACTTTGTACGATTTAATGACACTTCCTCCGGCACCGAGTTTCCGCAAAGTGGTTCCGGAGCCGATGACTTGATTGACTTCATAATCGGGAAAATTGACTTGAGCATCCACCGTCACTACCTGCGTGGTGGGCAGAGTGAAAGTAGCGGAAGGCGTCACTATCAGGTCGTTGTTGTTGACAGTATTGACACCTTTGACTTGTGCGTCATACTTATTCAAATCCTCTGCAGAAATGAAACGATTGTCTCCTACAAAAGTGTGAGGTTCAAACTCAAACTCCACACTGCCGCCCGTAGGATATGTGATTTTCTTCAGCATATTGGCCGTAATATACTCCCGGCTACAATTTCTGACAGCGGTAGAACCGGATAAAGGAACATTCGTCAAACCTTCCAGGGAGGGAATCAATGTATGAACACGGTTTGTAAGCGTGGAAGTATTCTGCTGTCCATTGTAATATCCCCAATAGTCTATGGCAAAAGAAGTCTTATAAGGCAAGTTCACAGCTTCATTATAAGTGAATGTATGCTTTTCACCCTGCGAAGTGCCATTTTTCGAAGTACAGAAAGCAGTTTCAGACGTTTACGAAGTACGCTGGTGGGTATGGTAGACGACGACCCATAATCGTCCGATGACAAGTAATTACCGCCGACTGATTGTTCGGGACAAATGAAGTAATCATAATTGAACTGGTAAAAATACACATCCTTCCCGTCCAACTTACTCTTTATTTTCATGTTTGTCAGTTTTCCGGTAGTTCCCGGATAGCGGTCTTCACGACTTCCCATCTCGAAAATCACTTCTTCCGTATCGGTTTCTATCTTGCTTAAATAGCAAGTCTGTGAAATGCCGGCAGTAAAGTCCCGTTTTATATAGTCATTGTCCGGAGGAGTACCTACGGTATAATACTCCGACATAACAGGCACCGAATAGCAACTGGCGGTAACATAGGTTAGAGTGATAGTATGTCCCGTCACATCCGTCATACTTGTCAGCATATAAGTCAAGGGAGCATTGGAAGTTACAAATGCATAAGGCCTGAAGGCATAAGATGTGCCTGCTTCATCTGTAATGATCACTTTTTCAGCACTATGCCACACTTTGCAATTCATCCTGGAACCGATAATGACAGGAGTCTGATTTTTGGGGTGCAAGAAGTATTTGAATGATCTTCCTCCGGGCAATGCAACTTCAAATATATCTCTTTCACCTTGCCCTATAAGGCTTCATTAATAATTCCATTGGTCGTATTACTCGTATTGGGGTCGAACATTAAATTTCCCCACAAATTCATCAGTTCCTCGGTACCCGAACGGTAGTTCAACGTATCAGCACTCTGTACTTTCCAGTGATATTTTATTTTCTCCCATTCAGCCCAAGTAGCAAATGTACCGGAGGTCGCGTCTACCTTGCCCACAGCATTAAGGTTGACGCACCCTCCTGCCAAAAGATTCCAACCAAGACCTACCCACGTAGCTTCTTGAGCCACCTTGACTCCGCTCGCATGATAAGACAACGTAATGGGTAGTTCTATACGCCCACATTTAAGTATATAGCGGTATAGAGATATCAGGCGTTCCTGTGTATTCACTTACAGGAATGTTTCCATACAATTGCATACCTGCCGCTTCGGGAATAGCAGTACATAATCATTTATCCGCAGAAGATGATTATTCATATCTCCACCGTCCTGTGCACGTACCGACTGCGTTGTACCACATAACATAAGAAGAGCTAACAATACTTTTATTCTATTTTTCATATTCAATGAAATTTATATATTTCTTAAATAAGTGCGCCTGAAGTAGGTATTTCGGCTTCCGGCACACTTTTTTAGTTTTGTAATACTGTTTTTACAGTGGCATCGCCTGCACGCCCAGCACACTGGCTATGGTGGCAATGATGGTACCCACAATTTTCAAGATATCTTTCCAGGTTTCTTTGCTTATTTTCATAATTCCATGTTTTAAAGATGATTGTTTTAAAATTCTTTACTTACCTCGAAGCACGGACACTGCTTCACCCACTCCCACGGCTCCACCGTCCCATCTCCGTCCAAATCGGGACTGAGGTCGCGGTGGCCGCATACACGGGCGTTCCGGAACTGTTGTAGCAGCTGGTACACCAGCAGGTGCAGGGCCGAACGCTGCTCCGGCGTACGGGTATCCTTCGGATTTCCCCGGGCATCCAGCCCGCCTTCGTAGCAGATACCTATCGAATACTTGTTGTGACCGCGGCAATGCGCACCGGGCAGTTCCGAGCACAGTACCGTCTCTCCGGATATAGTAGTGATAGCCCGTCGTGCGGAAGCCACGGCGGCGGTGCTCTGCCTCCAGAACCTCGGAAGTAAGCGTACAGCCCTCCCGCGTGGCGCTGCAATGCACCACGATGTAGTTGATTTTTCGCATAAGATTAGTTAGTGATTAATGATTGAAGATTAGTAATTTATGATTTGACGATTTACGATGTACGATTACTTTTCGTATCATAAATGCCTGCATAGGCGCGGTTATTTAGCAGTACGAATTTCAATCGTACATCGTAATCGTCAATCGTAATGGCCTTATCCCAACGGATTTTCACCTTGGTCACCGTCGTTACCGCCCGAGCCACCGTCGTTGCCGCCCGAACCTGCCGTGTCCTGAAGGTCGAAGCGCACGCACTTCACCCCGGTCACCAGCGAACGGGTAGACACCGTATGGTCCAGATTACGCTTGGAGGTGGGCAGAAAACGCACTCGTAGTGTGGACTGGGTAGCCGACACCTTCAGAGGGTCTTCCACACCGTTCATGGTGGACTTCATCGTAAGGCGGAAAGTACCCAGACCGTCCAGCGTCACGCTCTCGGAAGACTGCAGGTGGCGAGTCATCACGGTCACCAGGTTGTCGATGACATTCTTCGAGTCACCCGTAGAGAGGGAAGACAACTCCGCAATCTCCTTAGCCACCTGCTCGGTGTCCACATTCCCCGTCAGCACCACGCGGGGATAGAAAAGCTTCTTGCCCTCTTTGTTGGAAGAACCGACTGAAATGATTTGTAAATTACTGGCATAGTAGTTTTGTTTTAAAAATTAATAGTTTGTCTTGAAATTCAAGGATTCGTTTTTTTCAAATGAAACAACATTGTTTTATTTTCGTGTATTAAGCTTAACCACATTGCAAAGATAACGCTATCCGGAAAAGTGTGCAAATTAAAAAACCGTTTTTCTTCATGAAATTATTCACAAATCGAAAACTTTACTTACAGCACAGGCTCAGCAGGTATCGCCCCGGTTGCCGTATCTTGCCATGACTCTCGCGCAAGGCATAGAAGCCCTTCCACAAAGGGTGGCCGATAGCACCGAAATTACTTTTGAGGATAATGGCATACTGCTCTTGCGGAGGAATATGGAACTGCTTCAGATTGAAAAGCAACCCGTCCAGGTTGCGGTCCGTGCCATCCTGCGGCGGTTGCAGTTGCTCTATTTTCCGAAGATATTCCCCCTCCGCGGATGGCACATCCGCGCCCTCAGTGCCCCCGGTTCCGGGGGAACTATGGAGGAGGGGATTTTCTTTGCTGTGTTGTGATGTGCTATGCTCTGCTGTGCTATATGTACCGATGTCGCATTTTCGGGCTTAAATGCTGCACTTCGGCAGCGGACGGCACGCTTCCATTGGCAGACGGCACTCTCCCGGCGCAGTCGGCGCGGCCTCGTCATCGCTCTGAGAATCATCCACCAGACAATAACGTGTGTCTATGGCGGAAGATTTCCGGCGCTTGGTACTGAACAGATACTGCCGCTGTATCTCGGCAGAAGTCAGGATGCGTATTTGCCGAAAAGGGCGGCATTGAAAATGCCGTACTCCACAGCCAGGGCAAGAATGCGCTTCACGTCGGCAGCCGTCTTTTCATAGAGGCAGGCGGAAAGGTCTTCGTAGAAAAGCTCGTCGGCACACACGTAATAGCCTTCGTCGGCATAAATGCAGGAGAGGGCGCCCAGCAGAATGGCAAAGGAGCCGTCACCCTCACGTTTCATGATGCGGCGCACCAGACGGTCGTGCATGAAGTCTGTGTTCAAGGGGAAATAGTCAAGTCCCCGTTTTTTGATTCTGGACATGGTCTGATTGTAGTTGATAGTGGATAGATTATAGTTCACCTGCTTCGCATAGGCGTTTCCGCTTGCGGAGCACGCTTTCGCGTACTACCTTCAAAGCATTCAGAATAAGATACATACGAAGAGTACAGTCCGAAATTTCAGTGATGACCGGATAACGGAGGGGATTGCTTGCTGGAAGTGAGCGACGGTAGCGGGCGTTGCTCATCGCCCTACGGCATTCCTTGCAATAATTGTCGGGGGCAAGCGTACGCTTGTCTACATAAAAAGAATCAACGGGCAGTTCTCTGTGGCAACATCCACAGAAACGAACATTTTTTTCAATAATCTGTTCCATAACCATTTTTTGTTAAGAATTAGTACAATAATATTTTTTCGGCACGCCCCTGCCAAAGATGCTTGTAGGGGCTGTTTGCTGGAAGTATATATCCAGCGTATTCTATCTATACATCCAGCGCGTTGCATCTATACTTCCAACGCACCTCATCTATACATCCGGCAAGGCGGATGCCCATTTTTTCAAATTCGTAAGTATTTTTGCTAAATTCGGATGCTTCCGGATAAAAGACCAGATGTGTATTTTCCATAAATCCCTCCCTTTTATTTGCATTTATAAAACATGATATGTATTTTTGTCCCAACAAAGATAATACTGTTTTCATTTATAAAACAAACAAATCGAGAATTAAATTCTTAAATAAGACGTAAGACAGTATAAATAAGGAGATAATAATTTCTGAATAATTTACACGTAAAAAACTGAAGAATATGGCGAATGACAAAGACCCGGTATTTTGTGCGGCAGACATCATAAAACGTGCCAAACTGGCGAAAGAATTCAAGACAGACAGCGAACTTGCCGCCTTTCTGGGTATATCACGCTCCACACTGAGCAACTGGAACGCCGCAACAGCATCGACTTCCCCCTGCTGCTGGGCAGCCTGGACGACGTGGACTACAACTGGCTGCTGACGGGAAAGGGCTCGCCTGCACATCATTCAAAATTCTGTGACAATGACTTGATACAAGGTGAAGTGGAAATACTTCACACACCGAAAACAACCGACCCTATGGACGACCGTAGCGTGACCCTCTATGACATCTCTGCCGCCGCCAACCTGAAGACACTGCTGGCTGACCGCCCGCAGTACGCCTTGGGGCGGATTGTAATTCCCAATATCCCTGTGTGCGACGGTGCCGTCTACGTCTCGGGCGACTCGATGTATCCCATCCTCAAGTCCGGCGACATCGTAGGCTTTAAGTCCATCCGCGACTTCACCGACGTCATCTACGGTGAAATGTATCTCGTCTCCTTCGAACGGGGCGGCGACGAATACCTGGCAGTGAAATACGTCAACCACTCGGAACGGCCGGACTGCATCCGCCTGGTGAGCTACAACAACCACCACGACCCCATGGACCTGCCGCTGGCGGCAGTCAATGCAATGGCCATCGTGAAGTTCTCGATAAGGAAGAATATGATGATGTAGAGGGCGGCATTATCACCGGAAATTTCGTAAGAAAGCTCCTGGCAAGGATCATTTAACAAGCAAACAGAGAAATTATACAAAAAAAGCTTGTAATTTATTCTTTTATCTTATTTTTGCGATGCCATAGGCATAATAATAAGTATCCGGAAAAAAACATGCTTATTCCATCCAATAGAACAAAGAGGGAGTGCATTCTTTCAAGGTTATGTTTTCTAGTGCTTTCAGTATGGGTGTCCCTACCTTCCGCAGCACAGAACAATCCCTACAAGATAGACGATGCACTCTACCCCATCTACCAGCGGGCTTCCAAGCAGGCACGCCAGCAGGAGGGGTTGCTGGTGGCCGACACTTTGTATCAACAGGCTCTGAAGCTCGGTGACAAAAAAGCACAATGCCTGGCATACATCATCCCCCTGCAGTTCTATATATCCCAAAAAGATGATAGCAAAATAGAAAAGGCATCCACTGACCTGAAAGAGATTTCACGTGCCAATAACTATCTGCAATATTATTATCACGCTTGGAGCAGCGAAATCATCTACTTCCTGAACCAACAACGCTCATTGCTCGCCTTGCAGAAAGCGGAAAAAATGAAAAAGCAAGCTTTTGCCGACAGATACCCTTACGGTATCTTCAGCTGTATCCGAACCATGGGCCATATCTACAAATCACGCGGAAACTTCGACCTCTCCGCCCAATACTATCAGGAAGCCTTGGACTATATGCTGAAGAATATGCCGACCAAGATCCCAGCCAACTATACTCAAGCCTTGCCGAATATTACCGTAACACCCAAAAAGATTACGCCACCGCACTGGACTATTGCGAAAAAGCCTTGAAGAGCGCCAAAACAGAACGGAACATAGCCCAAGCCATGATAGAGAAATGCCTGGTACTATTCCGGCAGGGACGTATAGATGAATTCAACGACTGCTATAAAGAAGCCGTACAAATGGCGGACCGTTGCAAGCTCTCTGCCAGCGTTTCCCTACTGATAGCCCACATCAGCAAGAACATACTGGACAAACAGTATGAGCAGGCCCATGCCCACGCTGACCAATTGTCCGAGAAAGGCTTGCAACAACATGCCTACATTTACGAATGCGCCAAAGACTATCCCAATGCCATCAAATATCTGAAAAAATACCACCAGCAGTTGGATTCGACGAACAATCTCCTGCAACTGTCGGACATCGCCGAACTGAACACCCAGATAGGCGCCGAACGTCTGAAAATGGAAAACATACAGGCCACCTCGCGCTACCGCATCACTCTTTTCAGCATTGTCACCGGCTTTTTGCTGTTATCCCTGCTTTTCCTGATGCTCTACCTCCACCGCAAACGTAAAGTCAACCTCGAACTATGCCACAAGAACGAGGAACTTTCCGAAGCGCGCGACCAAGCCGAAGCAGCCAACAAGGCAAAGAGCATCTTCCTGCAGAACATGAGTCACGAAATACGGACACCGCTCAACTCTATCGTGGGCTTCTCACAACTCATCACTTCCCCCGACGCGAACCTTTCCCAAGAGGAAAGGCAGGATTTCTGCCATCTCATACAGCACAATTCCGACCTCCTCCTTACACTGGTGGGGGACATCCTCAGCGCAGCCGAGTTGGAAAGCAACAGATACACCATGAAGATAGCGCCGCACAGTTGCAACAAGCTCTGCCGGGAAGCCATAACCACCGTTGAACACCGCAAGCCCGAAGGCGTGAAGCTCTACTACACCTCCGAAGTGGACGACTGCTACGAACTGAGCACCGACGGGCAACGTGTGTGCCAGATACTCATCAACTTCCTTACCAATGCAGAGAAACACACCACACAAGGCGAAATCCGCCTGCACTGCTCCCTCACAGAGCATCCCGGATACGTCACCTTCTCCGTCACCGATACCGGTACGGCATTCCCCCGGAATACTCGGAAACCATCTTCGAACGCTTTGAAAAGGCCGACAACTTCGGGCAAGGCACCGGTCTGGGACTCAATATCTGCCGCCTCATCGCCGAACGGCTGAAAGGGAAAGTGCTGCTGGACAAGGAGTACAAGGAGGGGGCAAGGTTCGTGTTTGTACTGCCGGTGAAAAAATCCATTTGAAGAGCAAGACCAAAACAACAAAGGCTGCCTCTTCTGCATCCTCCGAAACATCGGTATCTGCAGAAGGGCAGCCTTCTATATAAATAGCCGTAAAGCTATGCTGATTATAAACCGAATGCGGCTTTCACCTTGTCCACATAATCCAGCTTCTCCCAGGTGAAGAGTTCCACTTCAATGTCCTTGTTGCCTTCGTAGCGGCTCTTGAAATGCTTGACGATGGTCTGCGGCTCGCGGCCCATGTGTCCGTAGGCGGCAGTCTCCTGATAGATGGGGTTGCGCAGTTTCAGGCGGTCTTCTATTGCCTTGGGGCGAAGGTCGAACAGCTCGTCAATCTTACGGGCAATCTCACCGTCGCTCATATTGACGTGGCTGCGGCCATAAGTATCTACGAAAATATTGATGGGGCGTGCCACACCGATGGCGTAACTTACCTGCACCAGCATTTCGTCGGCAACGCCGGCAGCTACCAGATTCTTGGCAATGTGGCGGGCTGCATAAGCTGCGCTGCGGTCTACCTTAGAGGGGTCCTTTCCGGAGAAAGCGCCGCCGCCATGGGCACCCTTGCCGCCGTAGGTATCTACGATAATCTTGCGTCCCGTCAGCCCGGTGTCACCGTGAGGACCACCGATTACGAACTTGCCCGTGGGGTTGACGTGTATGTGATACGGTCGTTGAACAGTGCCAGCACCTTTTCATGATGGATGGAAGCAATGACACGCGGCATCAGAATCTCGATTACATCCCGGCGGATTTGGGCGAGCATTTCCTCGTCGGCCTTCAGCTGGGCGGCATCGCTGTCGTCGGCAGGCTGTACGAAGTCGTCGTGCTGGGTGGAAACTACGATGGTATCGATGCGTACGGGTGTGCCGTTGTCATCATATTCGATGGTCACCTGGCTCTTGGCGTCGGGACGGAGGTAGGTCATCACCTTGCCTTCGCGACGGACATCTGCCAGCACTTGCAGGATGCGGTGTGCAAGGTCCAGTGAAAGCGGCATGTAATTCTCCGTTTCGTTGGTGGCGTAGCCGAACATCATCCCTGGTCTCCGGCACCTTGTTCCATGGGGTCCTGTCGCTCCACGCCGCGGTTGATGTCGGGGCTCTGCTCGTGGATGGCGCTCAGCACGCCGCACGAATTGCTCTCGAACATATACTCGCCTTTGGTATAGCCGATTTTCTTGATTACTTCGCGTGCGATGAGAGGCATGTCAACGTACGCTTTGGTTTTCACTTCTCCAGCCAGCACTACCTGACCGGTAGTAACCAGAGTTTCGCAAGCTACTTTCGAACTGGGGTCGTAGGCCAACAGTTTGTCAAGCACAGCGTCCGATATTTGATCGGCCACTTTGTCGGGGTGTCCTTCAGACACCGATTCGGATGTGAATAAATATCCCATTTCAGTTGAGAATTGATAGTTGATAATTGATAATTCAACGAATGGCGGAAGGAGGTGTGTGGAGTAGATGCATCCGGCACACAAACATGCCGTCAGAAAAGGATGTGTTTTAGCATTTTTTTCTGTGGTTGCAAGCTACTCAAATCTCTCCACATATCGTTTTTCGGAGGCAAAGATAGTGCAAACCGAACGCAGAACAAAATGAACTTGTTCATTTTTTATGCTGAGGTGCAGCCTATCTTCGCTTTTCGGAGGCAAAGATAAAAAAGAAATCTTGTATCTGCGCTACAGATAGCAGAGATTAACACTGATTTTGCAACAATTCCCCGATTGTCTTTCCCAATACCGGATGCACCACGCCTGAAGCAATCTCCGCCAACGGCTCCATCACGAAACGGCGTTCCTGCATCAGCGGATGAGGAAGTTTCAGTTCAGGCGTATCCAGCAAAACGGGAGTACCGTCATCGGCAAAACAGAGCAGCAGGTCGATGTCTATCACACGGTCGCTATACACTGCATTGACAGACTTATGCGTACGCCCCATCTCCCGCTCGATTTCCTGCGTCGTTTGCAACACCTCCAAAGGTGCCAAAGCAGTGCCTACGCAGAGTGCGGCATTCAGAAAAGTATTATCGGAAGAAAAGCCCCACGGGGCAGTAGCATAAAAAGCAGATAGGGAAATCACTTCCCCTATCTGCTTTCTTATCTTTTGGACGGCCATGCGGAGGTTCTGCTCCTTATCGCCGAGATTGGTACCAAGACTGAAATAAACAACCATAATTACCGGTCTGTAATCAGCATCGCATCTCCATACGTACCAAAGCGGTACTCTTCCTTCAATGCCACATTGTATGCCTCCATCACCTGCTCGTAACCGCCGAAAGCGGCAACAATCATCAGCAGGGTACTGAGCGGCATGTGGAAGTTGGATATCATGCATTGGCCACGGTAAAGTCGTACGGCGGGAAGATGAACTTGTTGGTCCAACCTCGTATTCCTTCAAATGTCCGTCGGTGCTGACGGTGCTCTCGATGGCACGCATCACGGTGGTACCTACGGCACAGACTTGGCGGTTCAGGTCTTTGGCATGGTTCACAATCCGTACGGCTTCCTCGTTCACAATCATCTGCTCGGAGTCTGTCTTGTGCTTGGTGAGGTCTTCCACATCAATGTCGCGGAAGTTACCCAAGCCGGCATGCAGGGTGATGTAGGCAAAGTCAATACCCTTGATTTCCATACGCTTCATCAGCTCGCGGCTGAAGTGCAGGCTGGCGGTAGGCGCCGTAACAGCTCCTTCGTTGCGTGCAAAAATAGACTGGAAACGTTCGGCATCGTCCGGCTCTACGGGACGGTTGATGATACTGTGGGGCAGCGGCGTTTCGCCCAGCGCATAGAGCGCCTTCTTGAACTCATCGTGCGGACCGTCGTAAAGGAAACGAAGCGTACGCCCACGCGAAGTGGTGTTGTCGATAACCTCAGCCACCATAGAGTCGTCGTCACCGAAGTAGAGCTTATTGCCGATACGTATTTTACGGGCAGGATCCACCAGTACATCCCACAACCGGAGCTCTTCGTTCAACTCACGCAACAAGAACACTTCAATACGCGCACCGGTCTTTTCCTTGTTACCGTACAAGCGGGCAGGGAAAACCTTGGTGTCGTTGAAGATAAACACATCTTTGTCATCAAAATAGTCCAGAACATCCTTGAACATCTTGTGCTCAATCTCACCCGTCTTACGGTGCAACACCAGCAGACGTGACTCGTCTCTGTACTTCGTGGGGTGCAAAGCTATCTTCTCTTCGGGAAGCTTGAATTTGAATTGCGACAGTTTCATAATTAGTTATGAGTTATAAGTTATTTATTATTTATATCAGTCTGTTTTAGTCATAAGAGGGTATGAGTTATCCGGCAGTATGCTACACTTCATAGCAAATAACTCATAACTTATAACTAAATATCTATCTCCTGCGCCTCTATCCACTCTTTAAAATCGAGGGGATTGAGGCAGTCTGCCAGCCGGACGTCGCTACGCGGGTACGCTCCAGGGCGGTGAGGTGAGCGCCGCTCTGCAGGGCTTCGCCGATGTCACGTGCCAGGGCGCGGATATAGGTTCCTTTGCTGCATACTACGCGTACCTTTATCCACGGTTCGGCAATATCCAGCCCGTCGTCCAGCAGCTCTATCTCGTCGATGACGAGCAACTTGGGTTTCAGCTCTACCTCCTCTCCCTTGCGGGCAAGGTCGTAGGCACGTTTCCCGTTCACCATACATGCCGAGAAGGCGGGAGGCACTTGCTGTATCTCGCCGATGAACTTCTTCAGCGTCTCCTCCACCAGTCCGCGGGTGATGTGCTCCGTGGGATAGGTGGCATCTATCTCATGTTCCAGGTCGTAAGAGGGAGTGGTGGCACCCAACCGGATGGTGGCAACGTACTCCTTCGTGTGATACTGGAATTCCTCAATCCGTTTCGTGGCCTTGCCCGTACAGACTATCATCACCCCCGTAGCAAGCGGGTCGAGGGTACCGGCATGGCCTACTTTCAACTTCTTCTCCTTTATCCGCCGGCAGATGTGGTAACGCGCATGTCCCACAACCTTGAACGATGTCCATCCCAGCGGTTTATTGAAATAGAGGACTTCTCCTTCTTTAAAATTCATTGGCCTCTCCCCTAACCCCTCCCCGGTAGGGAGGGGGATAAAATGGTACAACTTAATATTTTTCTCTTATTGATTTCCGGAGTAATCAGTCTTTCCCCCACACAAGGAGGGGACTTTAGCTTAATATGAGCGTTATGACACCGGCTATCGCGCAATAGATGGCAAAATAAATCAGCTTGCCCTTCTTCACAATATTTATCATCCACTTGCAGGCCAGGCAGCCCGAAACAAAAGCAGCCAGGAAACCTACCACCAGCGAAAGTGTCGGAATATCCCCTGCAACCGCCTCACCTTTCATCATCTTCATTCCATCCAGCAGTGCCTCGCCCAGGATGGGAGGCATCACCATCAGGAAAGAGAACTGTGCCAGCTTCGCCTTGTTGTCGCCCAGCAACAGACCGGTTGCAATGGTACTGCCCGAACGGGAAAGCCCCGGAAGCACCGCGCATGCTTGTGCAAGACCGATGATAAAGGCATCCTTCATGCTGATGTTCTCCTTCTGCTTCGGCTTATAATAATAGGAGAAAGACAGCAGCAGAGCTGTCAGCAGCAGGCAGCAGCCCACAACGACCAGTCCCGAACCGAAAATGGCCTCTACTTCGTCCTTGAAAAATACCCCCACAATGCCGATAGGTATCATGGATACCAGTATATTGATGACGTAACGTGTCTCCTCGTTCATCTGCACTTGAACAGTCCCTTGAAAATCCAGTCAATCTCTTTCCAGAGTATCACCAGCGTACTGAACACCGTAGCCACATGTACCACTATCGTAAAAGCAAGATTCTCCTCTCCCTCAATACCGAACAATGCCGAACCGATGGCGAGGTGTCCGCTACTGCTCACCGGCAGATATTCGGTCAGTCCTTGAATAAGCCCAAGGATAAGCGCTTCAAACCATTCCAATTTGTTTAAGTTTTTAAGTTCTTGAGTTGCCGGAGGGGCTGTCCGGAAGCTCTGTTACTACTTTCTTTCTGATTATTTTTCAGACGCAGATAACGCAGATGACACGGATTTCTAATATTCCAATCTGCGTCATCTGTGTAATCCGCGTCTGAAAGTTTACTCCTCTGCACAACAGCTTTTAGGCTTGCGCAGCACGGCATATATCATGAACACAAACCCCAGCAGGCAAACTACCGGAGCCACCTTGATGCGTCTCACACTAAAAATGTCCGGCTCAAAGGTCGTCGGGGTAGACACGGGGCCGGTCATCAGAAGAAAACCAATGATAACCACCGCCATTCCGATGCCAAGCAGGATAAAATTGGTCTTATCAAAAGCGAATTTCTCTTTACTCATCTATACATTTACTATTTTACTATTTACAATTTACTATTTGGAGGCTGCGATAACAGTACTTTCTCTCTATGCACTTCAAGGCGTTAAATATAATACAGTGTGCTTGCCTTCATCCTCAGATATTTGTTGATGGAAAGCAAAGCGCACAGCCACGTAATAAGTACACCGAACACCAGCACGGCACCCGACACCAGCACCATCACCTCGGGCGTAATCACCTTGACCAACTCCGGTTCGTAGGACACCAGCCAATAGGCGGCTCCCCACAGAATGCTGTCGGCTATGAAAGCGGCCAGCACACCTATCCAGAAATTGCGCCGCAGAAACGGACGACGGATGAATGCCCAGCTTGCTCCCACCAGCTTCATGGTGTGGATAAGGAAACGCTTGGAATATATAGCCAGACGGATGGTGTTGTTTATCAGCGCAAAGGAGATAAACGTCAGTATCACAGCCAGCCCCAGCAGCATCAAGCTGATATTCCTTATATTATCGTTCACGGCATCTATCAAGTCTTTCTGATAGAGCACTTCCTGGATATTGGTATTCTTTTTAATCAGTTTCTCTATTTTGGCGATGCTGTCCGAATTGGCATAGTCGGAATGCAGCTTGATTTCGATGGAGGCAGTGAAAGGATTGTAGCCGAGGAACTCTTGCGGGTCCGTACCCATCGCCTCAGTCTGCTCGCGGAGTGCCTGCTTCTTGGAAATGTATTCCGTCTGCTTCACAAAAGCCTCCTTGTCCAGCCTCTTCTGAAGCTTCAGGATGTCGCTCTCCTTCATGTCGTCACTGACAAGCACGGAGAAACTGATGTTCTCCTTGACGTACACGGAAAGATTATGAGCCGCGAGCACAAAGAATACAACCAGCCCCAACAGCAGTAACACCAGCGTCGTACTGATGCTGGACGTAATGAACTGCATGTCAAAATAGGATACCGAGTTATTCTTTCCTTTCATTATATCAATTATAAGTTACGAGTTACAAGCTACAAGTTATGTAAATCAGTCGCTATTAATCATTAATCCCTAATCCTTTTCTCACCCTTTCTTCCTGAACACGTAAATCATGGAACTGCTGCGTTCCTTCTTCACCAACGCGCTGAACCAGGCCAGTGTACCGGTCACCATTCCCCGCAGGAAAGTACACGAGTGCTCATGTGCTTTTCTGTCAGCATGGAGACGTAGAAGGCATCGAACGGCATGGGATGCCGCTCTGCCATGATGAAGCCATGCTTGGAACCGAATTGCTGGATGGTGCCCGGTGTGAAGTGCCACAAATGGCGGGGCACATCGTAGGCAGCCCAGTAAGCCCCGTATTTCTTTGCATCGAAGGAAGAGCAGTTGGGCACAGCTACAATCAGCACCCCCTTTTCAGTCAGCAGGGAGTGCAGGGTTTCCCACGTTTCGTTAAGGGGTTCCAGATGTTCCATGACATGCCATAGGGTGATGACGTCGAAACTGCCCGGTGCAAAATCTTTCAATGCCGTATGGGGTTTCACATCCAGATTGAAGTGTTCTTTGGCAAAGGCACGCGCCTGCGCACTCTTTCCACAGCTTCCACCTGCCAGCCGCGACGCTGCATGGCATCGGCAAAGTAACCGGTCCCCGTACCCAAATCCAGCAGACGGCCCTCCTTGCGGTGTGCTTCACGGACCACAAGACGTGCCTTGCGTCCCAGCATATAGTTGCGCACCCAGTGGTACACGGAGTTCATCGCCCCTTTGCGGGTATCGGTATGTGAAATGTAATCAGGAGTTTCGTAGTAACGACCGATTTCAGCCTCCACGGGAAAGTCTTGCGTGAAAAGGAAACCGCAATCCCGGCAGCGGCATAAGTGGAACATTTCGCCCGAGGCATAATGGTCTACACATGTCAGGGCACGCTCCAAATGCGTTCCACCACATAACGGACAAGCTTTTATAGTGAGTTTATTCATCGAACGTTCTGCCAATAAGGAAGTGCAGCCCGAATGAAACAGACCACACCATACCTAAATTTGGTGCAAAATAACAAATAAAAAGTGATTTATAGGGTTTCCATTAAGGAGATTTAAGAAAACAAACGCTTGCTCCGGCCAGCTGGCGGAACGAATGACCAACTGTTCGATATTAAGCGGACAACTGTCCGATAATGAACAGTTTTCGAAAGCATCTATTCATTGATTATCAACAACTTAAATCTTTGGCATGGGAATTGACTATAATTAGGCGAAGGCGTTTGAGAAAAAGATTAGTTGGAATGCAACTTTTTAATCGGGAACAACGTCTAAAAGAAACAGAGTAAGTAACAACAATTAAAAATAAAGATTATGAAAACTACAAATTTATTCAAGGCAGTCGCATTCGTAGCAATGACTATCGTAAGCGTTATGAATACAGAAGTGAAAGCTCAGGAAAACAACTTCATCACCAATGAAGAAGTGAAAAACGAATTAGTAGTTGCCAAGACCATCTTTAAGCAAGACGGTGCACAACTTTACCGGCACATCCGTTATGAATACTCTTATGACGACCAGAAACGCCTGACCTGCAAGGAAGCCTCCAAGTGGGACGGTACAAAAGACGAATGGACACCTTACTTTAAGATGACATACCAATATGGCAATGATGAAATCACCATGTCCTACGCACGTTGGAACGAGTCTCACAAGGCTTATGACAAAGACATGAAGAAAAGTGTGTATGAATTGAACGATGAAAACATGCCGGTAGCTTACAAACTCTACAATCAGGACGCGCCAAAGTCCGAATTGACCCTGGTAAGCTACAACAAGACCGACTACGTAGCGAATATTCTGCCATGGCAGAATAAAATTTAAAGTTTATAATATGAAAAGCACGAGCCTCACGGCTCGTGCTTTTATTCTATATACCGGTGTCATCATACTGATGTCATCGAGACTTTTCTATCCCGTCAGCCGGCTACCTCTTCTCCTTTCAGCGTAGCCGAACTGGATTCGGTACCTTCACCATCACAAAATCGCCCACACGGTGCGTGCCACGGTCAAACACCACCACACGGTTTTGTTCCGTACGGCCGAACAACTGGTCACGACTACGTTTGGAAACACCTTCACCAGCACCTCGTACGTCTTGCCCACGCAACGGGCATTCGCCTCGGCAGAGAGACGGTTTTGTAAGGCGATGATTTCATTCAGACGGCGAATCTTCACCTCCTCGGGCACATCGTCCGGCAGGTACTTGGAAGCATGCGTACCGGGGCGTTCGCTGTACTTGAACATAAAGGCGGAATCGTATCCGCACTCCTCCATCAGCGAGAGGGAAAGCTGGTGGTCCTCCTCCGTCTCACTATGGAAACCGGAGAATATATCCGTAGATAAACCACAATCGGGGATGATGCGGCGGATGGCTGCCACGCGGTCCATATACCACTCGCGGTCGTACTTGCGGTTCATCAGCTTCAGGATGCGGCTGCTCCCACTCTGTACCGGCAGGTGGATGTGCTTACATACGTTGGCATGTCGGCAATGACCTGGAGAGTTTCGTCGCTCATGTCTTTAGGGTGCGAGGTAGTGAAACGGATACGTACGCCCGGCGCTGCCTCTGCCACGGTGCGCAGCAGCATTGGAAAAGTAATCGTCTCTCCGTCCGGCTTCTCGAAGCGATAAGAATTGACGTTCTGTCCCAGCAGGGTGACTTCCTTATAACCCTTTGCCACGAGGTCGGCCACTTCATTGAGGATGCTTTCCACATCACGGCTACGCTCACGGCCACGGGTGTAGGGAACGATGCAGTAAGTACAGAAATTATTGCACCCACGCATGATGGAGACGAAGCCGGAGATGTGGTTTCCGCAAATGCGCGAGGGGATGACATCCCGATAGGTCTCTGTGGTGGAGAGCTCCACGTTCATTGCTTTCTCACCGGCCTCTACCGAGGCAATCAGTTCGGGCAGAGTAAGGTAGGCATCCGGCCCCACCACCAGGTCCACATGATGGTTGGTGATTAAGTCGTCCTTCACACGCTCTGCCATACAGCCCAGCACACCCACTATCAGGCCGCGTTTCTTCTTCTTGAGCGAGTGGAAGAACTCCAGACGGTTCAGAATCTTCTGCTCCGCATTGTCGCGGATGGAGCAGGTGTTCATAAACACTGCATCGGCTTCCTCCAGGGTGTCGGCCACCGAATATCCCGCCATCTGCATGACGGATGCAATCACTTCACTGTCGGCCACATTCATCTGGCAGCCGTAAGTCTCGATAAACAACTTCTTGTTGTCATCAGCAGTTGCAGATTTAAAGTCTGCTCCCGTTACTTTTTCCATAATCAGTTCGTTTAAAATCAGTTTATATCATAAGTTGGTATCTGTCATCCGGAGCGCAAAGATACTTCTTCCCTCCCAATAAACGGATGAAATGAAAGAAAAATGCCATTACAAGTTGTCAATCTGCGCCTTATCAGCTAATTTATGTTAAGAGAGCAAACATTTTCCGAGTGTTAATTTGGCATAGAGCAAATTAATTCACAAATTTGTGGAATGAAAGAAACATTAGATTTTTTCATAGTTAAGGTTTAGGTTAAAAAAATTAAGGGGAGCTGTGAAGCTGCCCTTTTTTATTACCAATTCCTTGGCTGTAATCAGATTAAATAATTAACTTTGCCCAAAAGCAAAGATAAGAGATAATTGCACTATCTTTGGGTGGAAAATCAAAAAGAATATGGAAGATGTCTTCAAGTTTCTGTTAGTTGCGGCTGTCATAGTAATCGGACTCGTCAAGCAGTTTAAGAAAGAAGCAAATAAAAATGCTGACAAGAGTCCCGACATACCTATGCCCGACGTTGACAACCCACTGCCCGAATACTGGGGCGGAGATACTTACGGAGGCTTTATTCCCGAGGCCCCAAGCCGGCAGAAAAGCCCAAGCCGGTATCCAAACCGTCTGCCAAATCCAAGCACACTTCCATAAAGGCTTCCCCTCCCTCCCCGGCATCCCGTCCGCAAGAATCCGATGAAGCAACGTCCGAATACGGCATCCACTCGGCAGAAGAAGCGAGGAAAGCATCATCTGGTCAGAAATACTTCAACGGAAATATTAAAGAACGGATAGTTGACAGTCGATAATTGCAGAACCAATTACGAGCCCCTTCAGAATCTTTACACGAAAAAATAACTATTTATATTATGGCACTCAATTACATTTCGGCAGCAGAAGCTGCGAGCCTCATCAAACATGGCTACAACATCGGCTTGAGCGGATTTACCCCCGCAGGAACAGCCAAAGCCGTTACGGCTGAATTAGCAAAAATCGCGGAAGCAGAACATGCAAAAGGAAACCCGTTCCAGATAGGTATCTTCACCGGTGCTTCTACCGGAGATTCCTGCGACGGTATCCTTTCACGCGCCAAAGCTATCCGCTACCGTGCTCCTTACACCACCAACGCCGATTTCCGCAAAGCCGTGAACAACGGTGAAATAGCCTACAACGACATCCACCTTTCACAGATGGCTCAGGAAGTCCGTTACGGTTCATGGGAAAAGTGAATGTTGCCATCATCGAGGCATGCGAGGTTACTCCCGACGGCAAAATCTACCTGACGGCAGCCGGCGGTATCGCTCCGACTGTCTGCCGCCTGGCCGACCAGATTATCGTGGAACTGAATGCCGCCCACAGCAAGAACGCCATGGGCCTGCACGACGTCTACGAACCCTCGACCCTCCTTACCGCCGCGAAATCCCCATCTACAAACCGAGTGACCGTATCGGCCTGCCCTACATCCAGGTAGACCCGAAAAAGATTGTCGCGTAGTGGAGACCAACTGGCCGGACGAGGCACGTTCGTTTGCCGCCGCCGACCCGCTGACCGACAAAATCGGACAGAACGTGGCCGACTCCTTGCCGCCGACATGAAACGCGGAATCATTCCGCCTACCTTCCTGCCGCTGCAATCCGGTGTGGGCAACATTGCCAATGCCGTATTGGGTGCTTTGGGACGTGACAAGACCATCCCCGCTTTGAAATGTACACAGAAGTCATCCAGAACTCTGTTATCGGACTTATCCGCGAAGGCCGCGTGAAATTCGGCAGCGCCTGCTCACTGACCGTAACGAACGACTGTCTGGAAGGCATCTACCAGGA
>ENA-OQCS01000083-OQCS01000083.1-human-gut-metagenome-genome-assembly--contig:-NODE-83-length-42179-cov-10.122800_pt1 | contig 42179 bp, 49 predicted proteins | sample MGYA00242757_ERZ504575 | MGnify/ENA primary metagenome ERZ504575 (study PRJEB26092, sample SAMD00036297) | human gut metagenome | host: Homo sapiens | study: EMG produced TPA metagenomics assembly of... | reverse complement strand
GCTTCTGGAATCCGAAGAAACTTTAAAAATGTATCCGGAGCTTTCGGATGCACTGATCCGGCGTATCCTGAAATCCCGAAATCAATATGAAGGTTTTTCCCAGTTTGCGGATCTTTTGAAAACACGGGATATTACCCGTTCTGCTATCTGCCGCAGCCTTGTCCGGATCTTCTTGACCAAAAACAACAGCACCCGGACACATTCCCTATGCCGGGTACTTGGCTTTCAAAAAAACAGCGCTCCGCTTCTCAGCCAGATCAAGAAAAACTCCTCGATCCCGCTGATCACCAAAGCCGCCGATGCATCTGCGATCCTCGATGAAACTGCGCTTCGACTTTTTAATGAAACCTGTGCGGCTTCCAATCTTTACGAAATGCTTCTCTGCCACAAAACAGGTCAGCCTTTCATCCACGAGATGAAAAAGCCGCTGCGGATCATTTAAGCTCCACAGCGGCTTGAACGCTGATAAGTAATCTTTTCATGGCTTGAGATCGGATTTTGAACAACTTTCAGTTATTCAGTTTAATCCGCTTTTTCGGATCGCTTCCACTGCTTCCCGGATCTTCTCCGGCGGAAGTACCAGGGCGAAACGTACGTAGCCTCTCCGTGGGGACCAAAGCTTGCTCCCGGAGTCACGATGACGCCGGCCTTTTCCATCAGTTCCATACAGAATGCCATGCTGTCGGTGCGGCCACCCGGGATCTTCGCCCAGACAAACATGGTGCCTTTTCCATTTGGAAGTTCCCATCCGATATCACGAAGTCCCTGGCAGAGAGCATCTCTTCTCTCCTGGTACTTCTGACACTGTTCTTTTACGCTGTCCAGCGGTCCCTGAAGTGCTGCAATAGCTGCTTTCTGAAGCGGCAGGAACATGCCGAAGTCGATCTGGCTTCTCAATTTGCGGAGCGCTGCGATCACATCCGGCCGGCCTACCAGAAAGCTAAGTCTTGCGCCTGTAACATTGAAGGATTTGGAAAGACTGAAAAATTCCACGCCAATATCTTTCGCTCCCGGAGTGGCCAAAAAACTTCCTCCAAATGCCCCGTCAAAAATAATATCGCTGTACGCATTATCATGAATGATCAGAATATCATATTTTTTCGCAAATTCCACGATTTCTTCGTAAAGTCCCGGAGTGGCAATGCTTCCTACCGGGTTGGACGGCAGGGATACTACCATATATTTAGCCTTATTCGCTATTTCTTCCGGAATTCCCTTTACATAGGGAAGAAAATCATGCTCTGCAACCAGCGGATAATAGTAAGGAACTGCTCCTGCCATCAGACTTCCTGCTGCAAATACGGGATAGCACGGATCCGGAAGAAGTACTGTATCTCCCTCATCACAAAGCGCCATGCCAAGATGCCCCATTCCTTCCTGGCTTCCATAAACAGTCATTACCATGTCCGGTGTCAGTTCCACATCAAAACGTTTCTTATAATAAATACAGACTGCATCCAGAAGCTCCGGCAGATCACGGAGACTGTATTTCCAGTTGTTGTCATCCATAGCTGCTTCCGCTACAGCTTTCTTGATATATTCCGGAGTCTTGAAATCCGGAGTTCCCACACTCATGTTATAGATCTTCATGCCCTGTGCTTCCAGCTCCATACGCCGGTTGTTCAGAGCAGCAAAAATTTCATCTCCAAATCGGTCCAGTCTTTTTGAAAACTGCATGTCATTCGTCCCTCTTCCATAATAAAATCAAACGGATATTCGCAATCCGCTTCGCTACTTGCTCATAAATGAAATCACAAAGTGATTTCATTTATTTTATCACGGTAACGTAACATACTCAAGAATTTTCATAAAAAAAGAACCATCACCTGTGTAAAGCGGCTATTCATTTTCCACTTTACACATGATCGGTAACGGTTCTTCATTATTTATTCCGTTTATTCAGACAAAAGAATACGGTCATTATCCAAAGCCTTGCCCACTCCCGTTTTAAATTTCTCAAGAAGGCCATCCACGGTCATATCCTTCTTCTCTTCCCCTCCGATATCCAGCACGATATTGCCGGAGTCCATCATCAGGATACGGTTACCAAGATCAATTGCTGACTGCATATTGTGTGTGATCATCAGACAGGTCAGCTGATTTTCTTCCACGATCCGTCTGGTGAGATTAAGGACTTTCTCAGCAGTTCCCGGATCAAGGGCTGCAGTATGCTCGTCCAGAAGAAGTAATTTCGGCGGATTCATGGTTGCCATCAAAAGCGTCAGCGCTTGTCTCTGTCCACCGGAAAGAAGACCTACCGGATGGCTCATCCGCTCTTCCAGCCCAATGTCCAACTTCTTTAATTCCTCACGAAAACGTTCTTTTTCCTGCCGGGTCGTGCGGGAAAGCCACCCACCCTTGCCGGCTGCAAGTGCAAGATTCTCTTCGATCGTCATTCCCGGTGCAGTACCACGCATCGGATCCTGATAAAGACGTCCGATCTCTTTTGCGCGTGCATGCTGCGGCATAAATGTGATATCCCTGCCATCCAGCTCGATCGAACCGGCATCTGTAAGAAAATCACCGCAGATCGCATTAAAAAGTGTTGATTTTCCTGCACCATTGGAACCGATGATCGTAGCAAAGTCGCCTTTTTTCAGTTCCAGGGAAAGATCTGTGATCGCCTTTTTTTCGTTTACGGTTCCCGGATTAAATGTTTTTGAAATATGGCTGATTTTCAGCATGAATCATCTTCCTCCTTTTGTATGAGTCATTCTTCTTCGGATCTGCGGCCACTGTTTCTTAAGATACGGACCGGAAATTGCAAGAACAACGATCACAGAGGATACCAGCTTCAGCATAAATGCCGGCATATTGAACCGAAGTGCGATGGTATACACAAGGCGGAAGATAAAGGAACCAAGCACCATTCCCACCGCTCTCGCAAAAATTCCTCCATGTCCGAGAAGAGTACCTCCGATCAGCAAGGATGCCAGTGCGATGGTGACCATACCCTGACCGATGTTGATATCTACGGATTTCTGTGACTGAGACAGAAGACATCCGGAAAGTGCGGTAAATGCATTTGCCACGCAAAGGCCGATGACCGTTGTAAAGACCGGATTGATGGAGGAAGATTTTACCATATCAGAATTATTTCCGGTTGCCCGGATCGCAAGACCAAGTCTTGTTTTCAGAAAGAATACCAGAAATACGATCACGAGGATCACTGCGATAGCTGCAATGAGGATATCTTCCCTACCTTTTAACGCTGTACCTGCAAGCGCATCCTTCATCATGGTAAATACTGTGGTCGTCCGATTCATATTGATCAGGGATGACCCTCCCATGACCGCGATATTTACGGAATATAATGCAGTATTTACAATAATACCTGCAAGCAGGCTGTCTACCCCCAGCTTCGTCTGCAGGATAGCCGTTACAAATCCTGATGTAACACCTGCTGCCATGGCTGCCGCAATGGACAGAAACGGATGTCCGCTTACAGCAACTACGGCTCCTACAGCGGCCCCGAAGGTAAAGCAGCCATCTGTAGAAAGGTCGCAGACATTCAGCATGGAATAACTAAGGAACAAAGCAAGAACTGTCAGAGAACAGATCAGTCCAAGCTTCAGGGCAGTCTCCCCGAGGGAGAGCATAGTTGCAATCGTCACAGTGATTTCCTCCAATTGGATTTATTTCATAACTGCTCACAAAAGTGAGCGGTTAATTTATTTTGATTCTACTTCATCAAAGCTTTCTGCAGTTGTGATCTCATTTACCTGTGTGCAGAGAGGCTCAAATGCCTTCTTTACGGTATCGAAATCAAGTCCAAGTGCCTTGCAGGTTTCTGTATTAACTGTTGCAGTACCATTGTCAAAGGTTTCAACAGCTGTCTTAGACGGATCCGCATTATCTATCAGGATGTCAGCGATCATATCGGCTGTTTTCTGTCCCAGATTTGCATAATCAACACCATATCCTACAAAGGCACCATTTAATGCAAAGGAGTCGGCACCTGTGTAGTGCGGGATTCCTGCGTCGATGAATTTTTCATAAATAGAAAGCTCTGCTGTCATGATGGTGTTGTCCGTAGGTGTAAATACGGCATCCACACCGTCAGCGATCAGTGCATCTGCTGCGAGCTGGACTTCATCGGTAGTGGTTCCGGTACGCTCTACATATTCGATTCCCTCTTTATCCAGATAATCTTTTGCTTCCTGGATCGCTGTTGTGGAGGAATCCTGTCCGACATCATAGAGAAGACCGATCTTCTTTACATCCGGATTCTGTGCCTGGATCAGCTTCATGATAGAAGAAGTATCCAGGTAATCGCTGGTTCCTGTGATATTTGCACCAGGAGCATCCAGAGAATCTACAAGACCGGAGCCAACCGGATCAGATACTGCGGAGAAAACAACCGGTGTATCGCTTCCCTCTGTAGCGGACTGCATACGCATTGCCACCGGTGTAGCCACACCAACCATCAGGTCAACCTTATCCGCCTGAAAATCTGAAATGATCTGTTCCATAACACTGGCATCTGCATTACAGTTATCATAAGACACATCAAATGTGACACCCTTTTCTTTGCCAAGCTCCTCCAGACGGGACTGGATGTTGTCTACGATCTGGTTCAGGGAAGCATCATCTACATAATTGCAGATGCCCACTTTAAAATCCTCCGCCATAACCGGGCTTGTCATCATCATAGTTGTTGCTGCTACTGCTGCTGCGATCACTAACATTCTTTTTTTCATGGTTTTGTTCTCCCTTCTTATTTCCGCTTATGATTACCTTTTGTACACCTTGCGGTCTGCTTTTCCGGAACAACTTTCATGCAACAGAATCGCTTTTCCTGTAACACAAAAACCGTCCCAAGCTTATATCATGCTTGAGACGGTAATAAAAGTTCTTTATTATCGCGGTACCACTCAAATTGACGAATCGTCCACTTTCCGGTGTACTAACATACACTCCTCATTGGTAACGGGTTCGGTTCCCGTCGGCGCCTACTGTACAGATAAATAGTTCGGGCCGCCCTCGAAAGTCCATTCAACATCTGGTCCCCTGCGGATTTCCACCATCACCGCTCTCTGTGAAGCTTCCTGAAATGTTTACTTCTCTTTCTCACTGGTTTGTTTTTTAAGTTGTGTTTACTTTAGCACATCAACGTGAGTCTGTCAAGTCCAAAAATAAAATTAATTCTTAAAGCTGTGGATTGGTGCCGGGATCCTTCCACCTCTCTGTACAAATGCATCACAGGAGAAGGAATTTACTGGCATGATCGGAGCATAGCAAGAAGACCTCCGAACTCAACCGTTTCGCCCACACCCTTACCGATAACCGGGATGAGACGTACTGCAGTTGTCTTCTGATTTACCATACCGATGGCAGACTCATCTGCGATGATACCTGCCAGTGTAGTCGCCTTGGTATCTCCCGGAACTGCGATCATATCCAGACCAACAGAGCATACACAGGTCATGGCTTCCAGCTTCTCCAGAGTAAGAGCTCCCTCGTTTACCGCATCGATCATTCCCTGATCCTCGCTGACAGGAATAAAGGCACCACTTAATCCGCCCACAGCAGCTGCTGCCATAACGCCGCCTTTCTTCACCTGGTCGTTGAGAAGTGCAAGCGCTGCAGTTGTTCCAGGTGCACCGGCTCTCTCAAGGCCGATCTCTTCCAGGATCTCAGCTACGGAATCACCGATAGCCGGTGTCGGTGCAAGAGAAAGATCCACAATACCAAACGGCACGTCAAGACGTTTGGATGCCTCACGTGCAACCAGCTGTCCAACTCGTGTAACTTTGAATGCGGTACGTTTGATCATCTCGCAGAGAGTTCCGAAGTCCTCGCCACGAACCTGCTCCAGAGCTTTCTTTACAACGCCAGGGCCACTGACACCTACGTTGATGATGCAATCCGCCTCTGTGACACCGTGGAACGCGCCTGCCATAAACGGGTTATCATCCGGTGCGTTACAGAATACTACCAGCTTGGCACATCCAAGAGAATCCTGGTCCTTAGTAGCCTCTGCTGTTGCGAGGATGATCTCGCCCATCAGCTTTACGGCATCCATGTTGATACCGGTCTTGGTGGAACCACGTTTACAGAACTGCAGACGCGCTCTGTTTCTGCCATTGCCTGAGGAATGGAGCGGATAAGAAGCTCCTCTGCCGGAGTCATTCCTTTGCTTACCAGTGCAGAATATCCGCCGATAAAGTTAACGCCAACTTCCTTGGCACATTTATCCAGCGTTCTTGCGATGGTCACAAAATCCTCCGGTTTCTTACATGCAGCCCCGCCAACCAGAGCAATGGGTGTTACGGAAATTCGTTTATTTACAACCGGGATACCGTACTCGGTTGCGATCTCATCACCGGTAGCTACCAGATTTCTGGCCTTTGTGGTGATCTTTTCGTATATTTTCTGATTCAGTGCATCCAGGTCAGGATCGATACAGTCCAGAAGGCTGATCCCCATGGTGATGGTACGCACATCCAGATTCTCCTGCTCGATCATTTTATTTGTCTCGTTTACCTCAAAAATATTGATCATTTTATTTTCTCCCTGATGATTGATGTAAAGTAGATATCATATGCATTGGCAATCCGCATTCGCTGCTTGATCATACTCGATGCATCATGTTAAAAATATCTTCATGCTGGCAGTGGATCACAACACCGATCTCCTTGCCAGATTTTCAAGCTCTTTTGCAAGTTCACCGCCATCCTTTTCACATTTTGCTGTGTCTGCGATCATCATCATGTTGAAGTAACCCTGAACGATGGTCTGAGAAATATCCAGAATATTAACCTGATTCTCTGCAAGATATGTACAAACCTTTGCAATAATTCCTACTGTGTCATTTCCTACTACTGTGATAATTGTCTTCTTCATCGTTTTTTCCTTTCTACACTGTGATTATTTCTGATATGTGATCCCTCTTCGCTACCTGGATCTTAAAATCCCTGGAACGGTACGGGTTGTCACCAAGTGTCACCTCCGAGCACACAGTCTCGTAGGCAAGTTCTTCATAGTTGTTTTCTCTGCTTAAATGGCCAAGAAAAACCGCCTTCAAATTATCATGGAGGATCCGACAGAGCAGACGTCCTGCATTCTCATTGGAGAGATGCCCACGGTCTCCCAGAATCCTCTGTTTGAGATAATAAGGGTATTTTCCAACCTGAAGCATGCGGATGTCATGATTTGCTTCCAAAAGCACCGCATCCAGATTCTCCAGATTTTTTACAATGTAATCATTATATTTTCCAAGGTCCGTGGCAATGCCCACAGAATGCTCTCCACATTCCAGGCGGTAACCCACCGGCTGTGCAGCATCATGGGGAATGGTAAAAGGATTTACCGTCAGGTCCTTGATCTCAAAAGGCTCATCCTCCCGGATCTCGTGGATCAGTCCCTCCGGCATTTTTCCAAGGGATTTCATACGAAGCATGGCATCTGCGGTTCCACCTGTGGTATAGATGGGAATTCCGTATTTTCTGGAGATCACTCCCAGTCCCTTGATATGGTCGGAATGTTCATGTGTGATCAGGATACCGTCCACATCTTTTCCGGTAAGATCCAGGGAATTCAGGCCTTTTTCGATACTCTTCCCGCTGATCCCCACATCTACCAGAACATGTGCCTCCTCAGATCCCACATAAATACAGTTGCCGCTGCTTCCGCTGGCAATACTACAAAGTCTCATTTCTCTCTATCCCTTCTCTGATCTGTCTCCGGGTACCCTTCAGATCTCCATTATTCTCGATCACATAATCCGTATGTTCTCTGAAAACCTGGTCAGATACCTGGTTTCGGATAATGCCAAGAGATTTCTCTCTGGAATAGCCACGGCTTTCCATCAGACGACGGATCCGGATTTCCTCCTCTGTATACACATACCAGACTTCGTCACAGAATTCCTGATAATTCTCTTCCAGAAAAAGAGCAGCTTCCACAACACAGATCTCTCTTCCGGCTTCCTTCTGTTCTCCAAGAAGATCTAGGATTCTCTGCTTTACAGCCGGATGGATGATCCCGTTTAATTTCAAAAGCATATCCTTATCTGTGAATACTACATCAGAAATCCGTCTCCGGTCAATAGTTTTATCTTTTTTTATGATTTCTTTTCCAAACAATGCGATCACCGCATCGTAACATTCTTCCCCCGGTTCCATCAGAATGTGACCAAGCTGGTCTGCCTGGATCACATATGCCTGGAAATCTTCTTCCAGGATTCCAAGTACTGTACTTTTTCCGGCCCCTACTCCGCCGGTTACTCCGATCACTCTCATTTATTTCGCCTCATACCAGCTGTCACCCTGGTGCATATCTACGTCAAGTTCCACTGCAAGGTCTGCCGCTCCCTTCATCTCTTCTTCCAGAATACGGGAAACTTCCTCGATCTCTTCTTTCTTTGTCTCGATCAGAAGCTCATCGTGAACCTGCAGCACCAGTCTTGAACGCAGTCCCTCTTTTTTCATTCGTTCATAAACATGGTTCATGGCTATTTTGATGATATCTGCTGCAGTACCCTGGATCGGAGAGTTCATGGCTACACGTTCTCCGAAGGAGCGCTGCATGAAATTACTGGATCTCAGCTCCGGCACGGGCCTTCGTCTGCCGAACATAGTTGTTACATAACCGTGTTCCTTGCCATCCTTTACCAGACCGTCCAGAAAGCCCTTGATCTTCGGATAGGTCTCGAAATATTTCTCAATATAGGCAGCTGCCTCTTTCTGGTAATACTTAGATCCTGGCTCAGTCCAAAGGAACTGATCCCATAAACGATTCCGAAATTTACCGCCTTGGCATTTCTTCGCTGAAGAGATGTCACTTCATCCAGCGGCACATGAAACACCTGGGATGCGGTGAGCCGGTGGATATCCTCCGCCTCACGATAAGCCTGGATCAGTTTTTCATCACCGGACATATGTGCCAGCACACGAAGCTCGATCTGGGAATAATCAGCATCCAGAAATACAAATCCCTCTTCCGGCACAAAAACCTTACGGATCAGCCTTCCCAGCTCCATGCGGACCGGTATGTTCTGAAGATTCGGATCTGTGCTGCTGATACGACCGGTTGCTGTGATCGTCTGATTAAAAGTAGAGTGGATCCTTCCATCTTCTCCGATCACATTTCCGAGACCATCTGCATAAGTGGATTTCAGCTTGGTCAGCTGGCGGTACTCCAGGATATCTTTTACGATGGCATGATCCGGCGCCAGCTTATCCAGGATATCCGCCGCTGTGGAATAGCCGGTCTTGGTCTTCTTTCCACCTGGAAGTCCCAGCTTTTCAAAAAGGATCACACCCAGCTGTTTCGGGGAATTGATATTAAACTCCTCCCCTGCTTCCTGCCAGATGGTTTTTTCCAGCTCCTGGATACGGACTTTAAGTTTTTCACCATAGCTCTTAAGCTCTTCACCCTTAACGAAAATCCCCCATTTTTCCATGGAATCCAGGGTAAAGACAAGAGGAAGCTCGATCTCATCATAAACCTTACGCATGCCTGTTTCATCCAGTTTTTCAAGAAGAACCTTTCGAGCCATGCAGGGCACAAACGCCTGATAGCAGGCATAATTTCCAAGGCATTCCAGTTCCTCTTCCCAGGCCTTTTTCAGAGAAGTCTTTCCAAGAAGGTCTTCCTTTGAGGGGAGCATCATACCATCCAGATATTCTCTGGCGATGTCATCATGGGAATAGGAAGATTTCAGCGGGTTCAGAAGATATGCAGCAACCCCCGCATCAAAAACCTTCTTCGGATCATCAAGGGAAACATGTTTGAGAACTGATTTAATATCCATAGCACAGAGCACCGTACTGTCCGCCAGAGTTTTCAGTTTTCCGCAAAGGTAATCCCCTGTGAGAAGTCCTCCTACCGGAATCTGATAGATTTCTTTTTCATCCAGGACCAGTCCCACGGTATACACCTGATCCAGATCTGCAAGAACAGAAATACCCACCTGATCTTTCTGCGCTGCTTTTTCAAACAGTGCCTCCACACCGGAAAGGTCATTACAGGTAAAAAATTCCAGTTCCATGGAGGAATCTGCTGTCGTAGCCGGATCAAAACGGTTCAACATGTTCTTAAATTCCAAGCGTTTACACAATTCATATGCCTCCAGAGTATAGGGATTTTCCACTTTCGCTTTTTCGTAGGAAAATTCCAGCGGACTATCTGTGTTGATGGTTGCAAGCTCTTTGGAAAGCTGTGCCAGATCATAATGCTCGCGGAGAGATTCTTTCGCCTTATTAGGCTTTACCTCTTCCAGATGCTCATGAGCATTCTCAATGGAACCGAACTGCACGATCATCTTGGTCGCGGTTTTCTCTCCAACACCCGGGATTCCCGGAATATTATCGGAGCTGTCGCCCATCAGCGCTTTCAGTTCTATGATCTGCGGCGGCGTTACCTGATATTTCTCAAGAACTTCCGCTGTATGGTAGTTTTCAATGGTTGTCTTTCCCCGGACAGTCTTCGGAAGCCGGATCAGCACCTTATCTGTGGCAAGCTGAAGAAGATCACGGTCTCCGGAAAGAATGGTAACATCCATACCCTTTGCTTCACTTCTTCTGGCGACCGTACCAAGAAGATCATCTGCTTCATAGCCTTCCAGGGACATGATGTTGATTCCCATGGCAGAAAGCATCTCCTTGATCAGCGGAACCTGTTCCCGAAGCTCCTCCGGCATGGGTTTTCGGGTGCCTTTATAGGCTTCATATCTCTTATGCCGGAACGTAGGTGCACTCAGATCAAATGCAACGGTAAGATACTCCGGCTTCTCTTCCTCCATGATCCTGAACATAATATTCAGAAATCCATATACCGCTCCTGTATGACGTCCTTCTGCATTGGTAAGATCCGGCAGACCATAAAACGCACGGTTCAGGATGCTGTGACCATCGATCAGTAATATTTTTTCACTCAAAATCAAATTCCCTCCTTCAGTTCCAGGATCACAAAAACAAGAAAGACCACCAGTGCCGCGATCAGAACGCAGACTGCCACTGCAGCGATCGCTCTGTGAAATTTCTTTTTTCGGATATACCTTCTGGATTTTCGGATATCCTCTTCCAGAAGCTCCTTAAAATCCAGAACAGTATCTTCCTGTTTCTCATCCAGCTGCTGCATGGCCTTATGTACAATGAAATATGTGGCAAGCTCATCGTAGCAGGAGGAACACTTCTCAATATGCTCCAGAAAATCCTCCAGATCATTCAACGGCAACGTATGATCGATATATTTATTAACCATTCCCTCTGCAATACGACAGTTCATATTTTCCCTCTCTTTCAAAGCAGCGGATTCTCCCATATGATAAGCCTCTTCTGAGATCCCGCTTCACAATTTGCCCCAGACTGGGGAAATATTTCCCAGAATATTATATCATTATAGCGAATTAAACGTTGAATGACAAGGGCGGTTTCCTGTGGTATACTTGAGATGTCCCGGTCAGAAAACAGAAAAACTGACCAAATATGAAAATCCAGGCAAGGAGGATCACCATTATGAAATCTATAGCAATCGTTACAGACAGTAACTGCGGCATGTCTCCCGCTCAGGTAAAAGACCTTGCATCTACATGCTTCCAATGCCGTTTTTTATAGATGATAAGGAATATCTGGAAGACATTGACATGAACCAATCAGAGTTCTTTCAGCATCTTGAACAAAATCCAGGCTGCAAAGTTTCCACATCCCAGCCCACACCGGAATCCGTCACTACCCTCTGGGACAAGCTGCTCAAAGACTACGACGAGATCGTACATATCCCCATGTCCAGCGGTCTCTCCAGTTCCATGCAGACTGCCCGCATGCTTGCAGAAGACTATGATGGCCGTGTACGTGTCGTAAACAACCAGAGGATCTCCGGAACCTTACGTTACTCTGCCATCGAGGCTATCCAGCAGGCTAAAAACGGTCTCTCTGCCGATGAAATTGGAACCTGGCTGGAAAAAACCCGCTTCGACTCCAGCATCTATATCACTGTAGCTACTCTGAAGTACCTGAAACAGGGCGGCCGCATCACTCCTGCAGCTGCAGCCATCGGAACCATGCTCCGTCTGAAACCGGTTCTGCAGATCCAGGGCGAAAAGCTGGACGCCTTCTCCAAGGCCCGCACCATGACCCAGGCAAAAAACACTATGACGAAAGCCATCAAAGATGACATTGCAGACCGCTTTGGAGAAAAGATCAACCTGGATGTCATCCACTCCCACAACCTGGAAGCAGCCGAAGAATTCCGAAAAGAAGTCCTCACCACCTTCCCGAATATCGGTGAAGTCAACATCTTCCCTCTCTCCCTGAGCGTCTCCTGCACATCGGCCCCGGAAGTCTGGCACTCACCTGTTCCAAGGTACACCCGGAAATATGGTAAAGACTAGTCAGAAGCAATCCACATGGCCAGAGCACAGCCGGAGGGAATACTTCTGTATGGCTCTGTCTCTGGAGGAGGGCTGCTAGTTCTTAGGTTCTGGAAATCTGCGTTATTAAAGTCGGCTGTCTGAGCGGCAACAAGCCGCGAGTTCCGAACTTTTTTAATGGTTTTAGCAGATTTTCAGGGCCTTAGAACTAACGCCCAACGGAAGCCGAAGACCTTACAGAAGTATTCCCTTCGGCGTCCCTCCCGCCAACATATTTAATTTTCCTGTGTATTCTCAATCTCCACCGGCGCTTCATTCAAGATCTTCATAAACTCCTCACCGGTGATCGTCTCATGCTCATACAGATACTTGGCAATCTCATGGAGCTTTCCGATATTATCTGTAAGGATCTTCGTAGCCTTTTCATGCTCCCGTCTTACAAGCTCCACAACCTTCTTATCCAAAAGCGTCTGCGTCTCAAAGGAACAGGTTAGACTTGCATCTCCGCCAAGATACTGATTGCTTACATTTTCCATGGCAACCATGTCAAAATCATCACTCATACCATACCTGCTGATCATCGCTCTGGCAATCTTAGTCGCCTGCTCAATATCATTGGAGGCACCGGTAGTAATGGAATGGAAGATCAGCTCTTCCGCTGCACGGCCGCCTGTAAATGTAGCGATCTTATTCTCCAGTTCTTCCTTAGTCATCAGGAAATGTTCCTGCTCATCTACCTGCATGGTATATCCCAGTGCACCGGAGGTACGTGGAATGATCGTGATCTTATGGACCGGTGCAGAATCTGTCTGCTTGGCAGCAACCAGTGCATGACCAACCTCATGATAGGAAACGATCAGCTTTTCCTTATTGGAAAGTACACGGTTCTTTTTCTGATATCCGGCAATAACAACTTCGATGCTTTCTTCAAAATCCGCCTGTGTGGCAAATTTCCGTCCGTCGCGGACTGCACGGAGAGCTGCCTCGTTGACAATATTGGCAAGCTCCGCACCGGAGGCACCGACTGCCGCCTTGGCAATTTCATCAAACCGGACTGTATCCGCAATTTTGATCTTCTTGGCATGAACCTTCAGGATTTCCTCACGCCCCTGAAGATCCGGAAGCTCAACCGGGATCCTTCTGTCAAAACGTCCCGGGCGAAGAAGTGCAGGGTCAAGGGAATCCGGTCGGTTGGTAGCTGCCAGGATCACAACACCCTTGGAACCGTCAAAACCGTCCATCTCTGTCAAAAGCTGGTTCAGTGTCTGCTCACGCTCATCGTTTCCGCCGCCCATTCCGGAGCCGTCACGTTTCTTGCCGATCGTATCGATCTCATCAATAAATACGATACATGGTGCCTTCTCATTGGCCTGTTTAAAAAGATCACGGACTTGGCAGCACCCATACCCACAAACATCTCCACAAATTCCGAACCGGAAATTGAGAAAAACGGAACCTCCGCCTCACCGGCAACTGCCTTGGCAAGAAGAGTTTTACCGGTTCCGGGAGGGCCTACAAGAAGGGCACCCTTCGGCATGGAAGCACCGATTTCTCTGTATTTCTCCGGATTATGAAGGAAATCTACAATTTCCGTCAAAAGCTCCTTGGCTTCATCCTCACCGGCAACATCTGAAAATTTGATTCCCGTAGAGGATTTCACATAAACCTTGGCATTGCTTTTGCCAAAGGACATCATTCCTCCCGGTCCTCCGTTTCCCATGGAACTCATCATCTTCTTGCTGAGCCAGCGTCCCAGGAGAATAAAAATTGCGATCGGGAGTACATATCCCAGGATCAGAGATAAAAGCAGGGACTGTCTCTGAGGTGCAGTACCCTCTATACTTACGCCCGCATCGTAAAGATGGGATACAAGATCCTGATCCTCTACAGATACCGTCTTACAATAGACATCATTTCCATCTACCTTCATCGTATAATAGATATAATCAGAATTAATAGTTGCTTCATATACTTTTCCTCTGTCTACAGCTTTCAGGAAGGTGGTGTAATCGGTCTCTTTTACACTTCTCTCAGAAAGAGCAGGAAGAGCAAAAACATTCAGCAGAACAATAATTACGACCGCAATAATGTAATATACATACAGCGGCCGCTTCTCTGGTTTTTTTGAATTCAGATTCATGCAGTCTCCTCCGTTATCTTATAGTATATTGCTATATCCACAGTGCTATATCAGGTGGTACAGCCTTGTAATACACTCTACCACTTTTTTCAGTCAATTTCAAGGATGCCTCATCCGATTTCATAAACTTTTTAGAATTAAAAATATTTCCAAATAATACCTTTATTCTGAAAAAATCCTTGCAAGCCACCTGATACTGTGCTATTATAATAAATGGTTATGCCGCTGTGGCGGAATTGGCAGACGCACTTGACTCAAAATCAAGCGGAGCGATCCGTGCCGGTTCGAGTCCGGCCAGCGGCATTCGCATAAAAGACCTGACGGAGAAATCTGTCAGGTCTTTATTATATACTATCAAAAAACACGAAAGGAATAAAAAAATGGAAAAAGACAAAAGCTTTTTAGGAACCGAGTCTGTCGGAAAGCTTCTTCTGCAGCTTGCACTTCCTACCGTTGCCGCACAGCTCATCAATATGCTCTACAATATCGTCGATCGTATCTATATTGGTCATATTCCCGGAGAGGGTGCTCTTGCCCTTACCGGTGTAGGTGTCTGTATGCCGCTTATTATGGTCGTATCTGCCTTCGCTGCTCTTGTCGGAAACGGAGGCGCTCCCAGAGCCAGCATCTTTATGGGTAAAAATGACACGTCGAAAGCCGAACAGACTCTCGGAAACTGCTTCACCATGCAGATCATCATCTCCCTGATCCTGACTGTTATCCTGTTTCTCGGAAACCGCAGCCTTCTCCTTGCATTCGGCGCCAGTGCAAACACCATCGACTATGCGGTGGGTTACATGAATATCTATGCAGTAGGAACTATCTTTGTACAGCTGACTCTTGGCATGAATAATTTCATCACAGCCCAGGGATTCGCAAAAACCGGAATGCTCTCCGTATTGATCGGTGCGATCTCCAACATTATTCTGGATCCGGTTTTTATTTTCGGATTCCACATGGGTGTCCGGGGCGCTGCTCTGGCAACAGTGATCTCCCAGCATTCCTGCATCTGGGTCCTCTCCTTCCTCTTTGGAAAAAGACCTTCCTGAAGCTTCGGAAAAGCACCATGAAACTGAAAGCCGATATCATTCTGCCTGTATGGCTCTTGGCTCTTCTCTCTTTGTCATGCAGCTCAGTGAAAGCGTTATCTCTGTCTGCTACAACTCCTCCCTCTTAAAATACGGCGGGGATGTTGCAGTAGGAGCCATGACTATCCTTACCAGCGTCATGCAGTTTGCCATGCTTCCTCTTCAGGGACTTGGTCAGGGTGCACAGCCTATCATCAGCTACAACTATGGTGCACGTAACGAAAAACGTGTACGTTCTACATTTAAGCTTCTTATAAAACAAGTGTTTCTTATTCCGTGATCCTGTGGCTGATCATTATGATCTTCCCGCAGATCTTTGCCGGAATGTTTACTTCGGACAGTACATTACTTGCTTTCACAAAAACAGCGCTCCGGATCTATATGGCAGTTGTGTTTATCTTTGGTATCCAGATTGCCTGCCAGATGACCTTTATCTCCCTTGGCAGAGCCAAAGATTCCATCATTGTGGCTATTGTCCGGAAATTTATTCTGGTCATCCCGCTGATCTATATCCTGCCCAATATTTTCCGTGCTGACCGGACAAATGCAGTTTATATGGCCGAGCCGGTTGCGGATATCCTAGCCGTTACATTTACTGCCATCCTGTTTTTCTTTGAGTTTAGAAAAGCCTTGGCAGAAATCTCCGGCAGCCGGAAGCAGTAACCCTGCATTTGACCACCTTCCGCCCTGCTCACGATCTTATGCCTACCAGATACTTAAACATAAAACAGCCTTCCGGCATCATTACAAGATGCACAGAAGGCTGTTTTTATATATTTTCGCTATTTTATTTCAGTTCATCTTCATCCTGAAGAAGTTTCTCAAAAACAGGGAAGCAGTCAAAGGTTGCAAAATAATCTCTCGGTGTCTCGGCACGACGGATCATCTCAAAGCTGCCGTCCTCATGAAGAAGGATCTCTGCAGATTTCAGTTTACCATTGTAGTTATAACCCATTGCAAAACCATGAGCACCTGTATCATGGATCACAAGAAGATCTCCCTTGTCGATTTTCGGAAGCATACGGTCAATGGCAAATTTATCATTATTCTCACAGAGGGAACCTGTCACATCATATTTATGATCGCACGGCTCGTTCTCCTTACCCATAACCGTAATGTGATGATAAGCACCATACATAGCCGGACGCATCAGATTTACTGCGCAGGCATCTACGCCGATATACTCTTTATGCGTATGTTTCTCATGGATTGCTTTTGTGACAAGGCAGCCATACGGTCCCATCATGAAACGGCCAAGCTCTGTATAGATCGCAACATCACCCATTCCTTCCGGAACAAGTACTTCTTCATAAACCTTGCGGACACCCTCACCGATCACACGGATATCATTTGGCTCCTGATCCGGTTTATAAGGAATTCCGATACCACCGGAAAGGTTGATGAATTTAATGTGTGCACCTGTCTCCTTCTGAAGCTTCACGGCAAGCTCAAACATAACCTTTGCAAGCATTGGATAATAATCATTGGTCACTGTGTTGCTTGCAAGGAATGCATGGATTCCGAACTCTTTGGCACCTTTGGATTTCAGGATACGGAATGCGTCAAAAATCTGCTCGGTAGTCATTCCGTATTTTGCATCTCCGGGATTATCCATGATACCGTTACTGATCTTAAATACTCCACCTGGATTGTAACGGCAGCTGATCACTTCCGGGATTTTTCCGAGAGCTTTCTCTACGCTCTCAATATGTGTAATGTCATCAAGGTTGATGATCCCACCGATCTCATCTGCATATCTGAACTCTTTCTCCGGTGTGTCATTGGAAGAAAACATGATATCGCCCTTTTTGCAACCTACTGCCTTGGCCATCATAAGCTCTGTTTCTGAGGAGCAGTCGCAGCCACAGCCATACTCCTGCAGAATATTGATCAGATATGGATTCGGTGTTGCCTTTACCGCAAAAAATTCCTTGAATCCTTTGTTCCATGCAAAGGCCTCTTTCAGGCTTTTGCATTCTCACGGATCCCCTTCTCATCATAGAGATGGAAGGGTGTCGGAAACTTTTCAGTAATTTCGTTAAGTTTCTCAAGTGTCACAAATGGTTCTTTTTTCATAATAACTGCATCTCCTGTTTTTCCGACTGCTGTTCCCGAAGAAAACTCAGTCTTATTCTGCCTCGATCACGTGCATCATATTTGTCACTGCACCACGACCGTTTGTCATGTTGGTCGCAGGGTCTCCTGCTGTAAATACAACAAGGTCTCCTTTATGTATCAGATGACGGCTGCGGACAACATTCATAGCCTGAGACATGATATGGTCCGTGGTATCTCTCTGATATCCTTTCAGAGGTGTTACACCCCAGATCAGCTGAAGTTTATGCTGGATGGTTGAGTTTGGTGTGATCGCATAGATTGGAACCTTCGGGCGGAAATTGGAGATCAGTCTGGCTGTATTTCCACTCATTGTCGGTGTTACGATAGCGTTCGCCTTCAGGTTCTTTGCAGTACGCACCGTTGCAAGTGCCACTGCACTGGAGATCTTCTCTCTTCCATCCATGGAACGATGTTCAATAAACACTTTATAATCCAGATGCGGCTCTGTCATCTCTGCGATATCTGCCATCATCTTAAGAGCATCAACCGGATATTTCCCAGCTGCTGTCTCTCCGGAAAGCATGATCGCATCGGTTCCGTCGTAGATCGCATTGGCAACATCAGCTACCTCTGCACGTGTAGGACGCGGATTACGGATCATGGAATCAAGCATCTGTGTTGCTGTAATAACCGGTGTATAATGTTCGTTACACTTACGGATGATCTCCTTCTGAATGTGAGGTACCTGGCTTGCAGGAATCTCCACACCAAGATCTCCTCTGGCAACCATAATACCGTCAGATGCTTCAATGATGGAATCAATATTCTCAACACCCTCTGCATTCTCGATCTTCGCGATAATACCGATATCCTTTCCACCATTATCATTCAGAAGCTTACGGATCTCACGGATCACCTCTGCGGAACGAACAAAAGATGCCGCGATGAAATCAAATTTCTGCTCGATACCAAAGATAATGTCCTTCTTATCCTGCTCTGTGATTCCCGGAAGATTTACTTTTACATAGGGAACATTTACACCCTTCTTCTCTCCCAGCTCACCACCGTTTAAGATATCACAGACAATATCGGTTCCCTTGATCGCCTTAACCTCCAACTCGATCAGACCATCATCAATGAGGATCCTGTTTCCCGGTTTTACATCCTTGTAAAGTGTCTCATATGTGATAGCAACCTTTGTGCTGTCGCCTTCAAAATCGCCAATTCCAAGTACAAACTGTTTTCCCGCTTCCAGCTTAACCTTCTGTCCGTCCTTTAAAAGTCTGGTACGGATCTCCGGTCCCTTTGTGTCAAGAAGCATGGCAATAGGCATATCAAGCTCCTCACGAAGCTCCTTGATCATATCCACACGGCCCTTCTGCTCCTCGTGGTCTCCGTGAGAAAAGTTGAATCTGGCAATATCCATTCCATTCTCCATAAGAGCCTTCAGAGTTTCCCTGTTATTACTGGCAGGTCCAAGTGTACAGATAATCTTAGTTTTTTTCATAATAATGTTCTCCTTCGTTTGTGCGTTTTACTGTACGTGTTTATGTGTAAATAAATGATCCTGACAATATTCATAATTTCCGTTGCACTTTGAGCAGAAACGAAACTCCAGGTTTGGGTCATCCTTTTCGGTACGTCCGCAGATCGCACATTTATGCTTGGCGATCCCATTCGGACCGGACCCTGTTCTGGAAGGAGCCACAGCCTTCTTAAACTGCTGCCTCCTGTGGATCTCTTTCGGATTGTATCGGTTCATATCACGGGTACTGAAATAAAAGATCACAAAGTTTAAAAGTGATGCTACGATCGGTACTACACCTACCCAAAGCCCGACTCGAAGATAAGATACGATATCCCACGCAATGAACAGTCCGTATACAAAGGCCATCCATTTCATCCTGATCGGGATCACAAACATAAGAAGCAGCTGAAGATCCGGATATGTGACTGCATAGGCAAGGAAAATAGAAAGACTGATATAATATGTGGTAAAAATATTTCCGCCAAGAGAATAGGCGATCCCGTTCATAACCACATAACCACCTGTAAATACATGTAAAAGTACTGCTGCGATCACAGTAAACAAAACACCTGAAAAAATATACAATGTGTACCGGAAAGTTCCCCAGGTACGTTCCAGTGAAGTACCGATCGGATAATAGAAAAAAAAGATTGCGAGAAGGAACATCACAAGATTGCCAGTTCCTCCCACACTGGACGGCGGATAGATCACCCATGTCACCAGTCTCCAGATCTGTCCCTTCATGACCATGGACATATCAAGACTCAGCATGTTCAAAACTCCCGGAGCAAACATAGCCAGAAAATACCCCAACACATAACATCCGATGATGTAAACATCAGATTCGGAACCCCGAATCTTCCGAATTTACGTTCCAGTTTGTCAATAAATTTCATTAAAATCTCCTTTCAGAAAACTTTTGAAAATCAGAAAAATCGCTTCTTGGAAAGAATGATCGCTGCCACAACACTGATTGCCACAGAAATCAGGATAATGATCAGAAATCCCAATGGACTCCTTGATAAGGCATACCGGAACCAGCCACATTCATTCCGTAAGCACTGAACACAATAGTCGGAATACTCATGACAATAGTAATGATTGCCAGTACCTTCATAACGATATTCATATTATTGGAGATGATCGATGCAAAAGCATCCATAGTTCCGTTCAGGATACCGCTGTACACATTGGCCATTTCGATCGCCTGCTTATTCTCAGTGATGACATCCTCCAGAAGATCGGTGTCCTCCGGATATTTCTTGATGCTGTCTATCTTCAGAAGCTTCTCCAGCACAACCTCATTGGACCGGAGTGATGTGATAAAATAAGTCAGGGATTTCTGCAGCTCCAGAAGCTCGATCAGCTCTTCATTTCTTGTGGAAAGATGCAGTTTTTCTTCCACCTGCTCACTTTTTTTTGTCAATGATACGCAGATAACGCAGGTACATGCTCGCATTTCTGTAAAGGATCTGAAAGATAAAACGGGTCTTCATATAGGTAAAAAAGCTCCGGACTCTTCCCTCCATAAATCTGGTAAGAACCGGTGTGTCCTCTAGACAGATGGTAAAGATCATAGACCCCGTCACAATGATGCCAAGCGGTATTGTCCCATACCAGTCCTTGTCATTACGTTCCTCGATCATAGGAACATCAACCAGGATCAGTGTATAATTATCCTCAACTTCGATACGTGACCGTTCTTCCTCATCCAAAGGGGATCGTAAATCGTCAACCTCTATATCAAACTTCTCGGAAAATTCAAAAATCTCTGTTGCCGTCGGATTCGTCAGCGCAATCCAGCAGCCTTCCTCCGGTTCCTGTATCTGGTGGATGGCTCCGTCTATTGTCTTGTAAATCCTTACCACGATTCCCACTTCCCTTCTCTTGCTTTTCTTTTGCCAGGGCAATTCTTTTTTATTATAAATAGTCAAAATAGCTTTGTCAATTCATACCTTTTCTTTTTAAAAGAGCTTTTAAATAATTTCACATGATCTTTACATAAAAATTTATTCTGCCTTCCACGTTCTTTACATTTTTTCCGGCTTCCTATATAATGATTCCAGAATTCCAACGAAAGGAAGTTATACAAATGAGTCAGTCATCATTCGGAAAAAAATTCGTGGTTACCACCTGGGGAGAATCTCACGGCAAGGCTATCGGTGCCGTTCTCGACGGCTGTCCCGCAGGTCTTTCTCTCTGCGAAGAAGATATCCAGGTTTTTCTTGACCGGAGAAAGCCCGGTCAGAGCCGTTATACAACTGCCCGTAAGGAAGGAGATCTGGTGGAGATCCTTTCCGGAGTTTTTGAAGGAAAGACTACCGGTACTCCAATTTCTCTTCTGATCCGCAATACAGATCAGCGTTCCAGAGATTACGGAAATATCGCATACTCCTATCGTCCCGGTCACGCAGACTTTACCTTTGACCAGAAATACGGATTCCGTGATTACCGTGGAGGTGGACGCTCCTCCGGAAGAGAAACCGCCGGACGTGTGGCAGCCGGTGCCATTGCCATCAAGCTGTTAAACGAACTTGGCATTACATTTACTACCTACGCAAGATCCATCGGTCCTGTAGAGATCCGGTCCTTCTCAGAAGAAGAGATCCGAAATAATGCACTCTGCATGCCAGATGCCGACGCAGCCGCAAAGGCATCTGCCTATCTCGAACAATGTCTGAACAGTCAGGACAGTGCCGGCGGTGTGATCGAATGCCGCATCAAAAACGTTCCTGCCGGTCTGGGCGATACGGTTTTTGACAAGCTGGATGCTACCCTCGCTCATGCGATCATGTCCATTGGTGCTGTAAAAGCTGTTGAGATCGGTGACGGCATCAACGTGACACGTCTTACCGGTTCCGAAGACAACGACGGTTTTGTACAAAAAGACGGCATTATTTCCAAAACTTCCAACCACGCAGGTGGTATTATGGGCGGTATGAGTGACGGCAGCGATATCATTCTCCGTGCACATATCAAACCTACTCCTTCCATCAGTCAGTCTCAGTCTACTGTGACCAACACCGGAGAAAACCTGGAGCTTGAGATCAAGGGCCGGCATGATCCGGTGATCGTACCGCGTGCAGTAGTCGTTGTGGAAGCTATGGCAGCACTTACCATTACAGATGCACTTTTTAACAATATGAGTGCACGGATGGATCGTATCCACGAATTTTATCAGCGGTAATTTCACATTTTGACCTGTCAGATAAAAAAATATAAATGCACAAAAAAACAGACTCAGGGAAAATTCCTACTCGTCCCTGAGCCTGTTTTGTCTGCCTGTGCAAGACTTACTTTGATCAATCCTGTTCTTAATCCAACTGCTCCCATGTATCCGGTACCGGCCAGATATGGATACAGTTCGGTGTCTCGATCTTTCTCGGTTTTTCGTTCATCATGATGATATTCTTTTCATAATCCACAGTGAAAACGGTAATACTGTTGCTGGCATGATTGGCAATAGCAATATGCTTGTTATCCGGGAAGATCATAAGATCCTTCGGGTAATCACCACTGATCGGAAGTGTAAATTTCTTGGTCAGAAGGCCTGTTTCCTGGTCTACTGCATACATAGTCACAGTATTTTCCCCTGCTGTTGTACAGAAAAGATATTTACCGTCCGCAGAAAGAGACATACCGGAAGCTGCGTTATGGAGCGCATCATTGGAATCCTCTTTTCCAAGAGTGGTAATGCTCTGAAGCAGCTGAAACTCCGGATTCTTACCACTTCCGTCATAGCTGTATACCTTCACCTCATTGCTGAGCTCAAAAAGAAGATATGCAAATCTTCCGTCATCACTGAAACGGATGATACGAGGGCCGCTCTCTCTCGGGCAGCGAAGAATGTCAACCAGCTCCAGTTTGTCTTTCTTCTTATTGATACGATAGATCTTAACCTGATCGATACCATTATCTACCGCACAGAGATACTTATTATCCGGTGTCGGACGTACACAATTAACATGCGGACGGAAGTTACGCTCTGCCACGCTTCCAAGTCCCTTGTGGAAAACGCCGTCCATAACACTTCCCAGACGGCCGTCTTTATGTGTATGTACAACCGTTACCTTACCATCATGGTACCCTGCCACATAAAGATATCTTCCGTCCACATCTGTTGCAAGATAGCAGCCTCGCATTCCGTTGATATCCACACTGTTGAGGCGGGTAAGATCACCGTTCTTGTCTCTTTCAAATACAGCTACACCCTCATCCTCAATGGAATACAGATATTTACCGTTTTTTGATACTGCCAGATGAGAAGCATTGCTAACTTCCACTTCGCTTCGTTCTGTGAGTGTTCCTTTTTCTACATCTACATCGTATACCTGAATTCCCTTACTGGTTCCATGGGTATATGTTCCCACGTAAGCCACGTACTTCTTTTTTCCCATAAGTTCTGGCCTCCTGCTTTTTACATTGGTTACGTATTTTTGTGTTTATTTTATCACAAAGCTTCTGCAAGAACAAGTTACCATCCTGTTATCTTTTGTGCAATTTTTTATGCAAAGCTGCCGTTCACTATGGCGTTCACACATGATCCACGCAAATGGATCGGCTCCTGCGCATCCATTACGCCTCTTTACAGATCTCCCAAAGCGCCTCTCATTGCTTCCAGAGTTTCATCAATTACTTCATCTGTATGCGCTGTGGAAAGGAACATCGCCTCAAACTGGGAAGGTGCAAGATGAATGCCTCGTTTCAGCATTCCCTTGAAATATTTTGCAAAAAGCTCCAGGTTGGATGTTTTTGCAGAAACATAGTCTTTTACCTCCTGGTCTGTAAAGAAAATACTTGCCAGAGAAGAATCATAGTTTACCTGATATGGAAGACCTTTTTCCTCCACGATCTTCTTCAAGCCGCCGTAAAGCTTCTCACCTTTAGCAGCCAGATCTTTGTAGATTTCCTGATGCTCATAGAGATATTTCAGCTGTGTGAAACCTGCAGCCATGGCAACCGGATTTCCGCTTAAGGTACCTGCCTGGTATACAGGACCACACGGTGAGATCAGATCCATGATCTCCTTACGTCCGCCATAAGCGCCTACCGGCATTCCTGCGCCGATTATTTTCCCGTAGGTGACAAGATCCGGACGGATACCAAAATACTCTGCTGCTCCGCCAAAGGCAAGTCGGAAGCCTGTGATCACTTCATCAAAGATCAGCAGACAATTGTGCTCATCGCAAAGCTCACGAAGCCGCTTTAAGAAGCCTGGTTTCGGAGGAACCACACCCATGTTTGCTCCTACTGCCTCCACGATCACGGCTGCCACATTTCCCTCTTCCTGTTTGAGAAGTGCTTCCACACTGGCGGCATCATTGTAGGTAGCGTCATGGTATCCTGTGTACAGCCCTTCGGAACACCGGCGCTGTCCGGAATACCGCTTGCCATGACACCGGAACCGGCACTTACCAGAAGGCAGTCACTGTGTCCGTGATAGCAGCCTGCAAATTTGATGATCTTATCTTTTCCGGTAAAGCCTCTTGCTGCACGGATGGCGCTCATAACAGCTTCTGTTCCGGAGTTTACCATACGGATCATATCTACATGTGGGATATGTTCACAGATAAATTCCGCAATCTCCACCTCAATTCCTGTGGCGCAGCCAAAGCTCAGACCATTTTCACAGGCTTTTATCACGCTTTCACGGATCGCCGGGAAATTATGTCCCAGGATCATCGGGCCCCAGGAATCAATGTAATCCACATAACGGTTTCCATCTACATCATAGATGTAGCATTTATCTGCTTTTTCAATAAAACGAGGTGCCTCACCGATGGCTCCGTAAGATCTTACCGGGCTGTTTACGCCTCCCGGGATTCTTTTTACCGCACGCTCAAATAACTGTTCTGATCTTGTCATCAGCCGATCCTCCCTTCATCCATAAGTCTTGCCAGAAGCTCCGCATAATAGGTAAGATAGATCTGCGCGCCGGAACGGAATGCTCCTGTAGCCATCTCACCCACGATCCTTTCTTCGTCGATCCAGCCGTTTGCAGCTGCTGCTTTTACCATTGCATACTCACCACTGACACTGTATGCGGCAACCGGAACGTTTGTGATCTCCTTTACCTGCCAGATCATGTCCTGGTATGCAAGAGCCGGTTTTACCATGATGATATCTGCACCCTCTTCCACATCTGCAAGTGCCTCTTTCAGCCCTTCTCTGCTGTTGTGAGGATCCATCTGGTAGCTTTTTCTGTCCCCAAAAGACGGAGCAGAATCTGCTGCCTCACGGAACGGGCCATAAAATGCAGAAGCATATTTTACTGCATAGGACATGATCGGTGTTGTATAATGTCCAGCCTTGTCCAGACACTGACGGATCGCTGCAACACGACCATCCATCATATCAGACGGAGCAACCATATCTGCACCTGCCTCCACGTGGGAAAGTGCTGTTTTTGCAAGAAGCTCCAGCGTCTTGTCATTGTCCACATCATGACCGCAGAGAACGCCGCAATGGCCATGGGAAGTGTACTCACACATACATACATCTGTTACATAATAAAGCTCCGGAAATTTCTCTTTTGCAATGCGAAGAGCTCTCTGAACGATCCCCTCCGGATCATAGGCACCGCTGCCCACTTCATCCTTATGGTCAGGAATACCAAAAAACATCACACTGCCTACACCGGCTTTGGAAAGCTGTTCCAGTTTATACGGAAGACGGTCCAGGCTGTAACGGTACTGCCCGGTCATGGACGGAATTTCTTCTTCCTTATTTTCTCCTTCCATTACGAACATAGGATACATAAGAGAAGATTTATCCATTCTTGTCTCACGTACCATCTTACGAAGGTTTTCGCTACCTCTTAATCTTCTTGGTCTTTTTGTCAGTTCCATGATCATTCGCTCCTTTTCATATCCTCCACCAGCTTGACAAGACTGTCAATGGTGGCTTTTTCTGACATATATGCTTTCATTCCAAAGCTCTCAGCAGCCGCCTTCGTCTGTCTGCCGATGCAGGCCGCCTTAACCTTTGAATAATCCAGTCCTTTTGTTCCCTCTACAAATCCCTTCACAGTGGAGGCACTTGTAAACACCGCACAGCTGATCTGTCCTGTTTCAAATTCCTTCTTCTCATCGATGAGCTGGCTCTTTTCGTAAAGAGTCTGATAAGTCGGAACATCCTCGACCACAGCGCCTGCCTGTGCAAGAAATGCGGTGAGCTTTTCATTACCCTTTTCTGCCCGCGGGATAAATATCTTTTCTCCACCGGAAAGAAGCTCTGAAAGTTCCTTTCCAAGAGTATCCCCGTCATATACCGACGCACAAAATCTGCCAGCAGACCTCTTTCCTTCAGGGCCTTTTTTGTTCCTTCCCCGATCACGGCCAGACGGGCATTTCCCATGGCACGGATATCTTTTCCATGGCGGATCAGTTCTTCAAAAAATACCCTTACACCTGTAGCTGGTAAATACAAGCCACTGATATTCCTCCAGGTGATCCAGCGCTTTATAGAGACGGCTCTGGTCTTCCATGGGGACAGTACGGATCGCCGGAAGCTCCAGAACCTCCGCACCTTTTTCACGAAGCTTGTCCGCAGTTCTGGAAACAAGCTCTTTCGGTCTTGTGACAAGGACCTTCCATCCTGAAAGCGGCAGTTCTTCATACCAGCCAAACTTTTCTGCCAGTGTACATACCTTACCCACCACAATGATCGCCGGTGTCTCGATCCCCTGGCGTTTCACCTCTTCTTCCAGGGTAGAAACTGTTGCTACGATCCGTTTCTGACCTGCTGTAGTTCCCTTCTGCAGGATCGCCGCAGGCATGTCCTTTTCCATTCCTGCACCTATCAGACCCTCGCAGATATCCGGAAGTGCGGACACGCCCATCAGAAATACAAGCGTTCCCCTTGTATCAACAAGTGCCCGGAAATCTATATCATATTCTTCTCCGGCTTTCTTGTGTCCTGTAATGATGTGGACTGAAGAACAGAAATCCCTGTGTGTTACCGGAACCCCGTTATATGCCGGTACTGCAATGGAGGAAGTAACACCCGGAACAACCTCATAAGGGATCCCATTCTCCCGAAGAAGCTCCAGCTCCTCTCCTCCTCTTCCAAAGAGGAATGGATCTCCGCCTTTCAGGCGCACCACACGAAGACCCCGCTGTGCCTCCTCAAGAAGTACCTGATTGATATTTTCCTGACGCATGATATGGTGACTGGCACGTTTGCCTACATTGATCAGCCTGGCATTTTCCGGGATTCTTGACAGAACTCCCTGACCTACCAGACTGTCATAGACGACCACATCTGCCTGTTCCAGCACTTGAGGCCTTTTAATGTAAAAAGCCGATATCGCCAGGGCCCGCTCCTACCAGCCATACTTTTCCTGTTTTCATCTGTTTTCTCCTTTTTTCCGAAGAGTTTCTGCCAGTTCCTTGCCTAAGCTTTCCGCATCTGCCTTATTGCCACGCAGTGTTCCTGTTACATAGGAACCGTCTTTTTCATTATAATAAAGCCCTCTGAGATAGATCTCATCCCCGAGAATTTCCGCATGGGCAGCCACCGGAGAAGAGCATCCTCCATCCAGGAGCTTTACAAAAGCACGCTCCGCACTTCCCGCGGTCCAGGCATCCTTATCACAGTAGCCCTCCAGGAAATCATAAGCTTCCCCTTTTCTTCCCTGTACAGCAAGGATTCCCTGACCAGCAGCCGGAATGATCTCATCTGCTGTAAAATACCGGTTGATCCTGGATTCCAGTCCAAGTCTCTTAAGGCCGGCAGCAGCAGGATCAATGCACTGTACTGTCCTTCATCCAGCTTCCGGAGTCTTGTCTGAAGATTTCCGCGGATACTTCTGACATCCATATCCGGATACAGTTTTTTAAGCTGTAAAGTTCTCCTTAAGCTGGAGCATCCAAGGGGCTTGCTTTTATCAAGTTCAGAAGCTCCCTCAGGAAGAACCAGTACGTCTCTCGGATCTTCTCTTTTGGAAAAAGCCAGAAGCGGCAGCTCCTCCGGAACCTCCATAGGCATATCTTTCAGGCTGTGTACAGAAAGAATACTTCTTCCATCTATCAGTGCTTTATCCAGCTCCTTTACAAAAAGCCCTTTTCCGCCAACCTTATCCAGTGTACGGTCCAGAATGATATCCCCGGTAGTTTTCATAGTGAGGATTTCCACTTCCAGATCCGGATTTTTTTCTTTTATGTAGTCACGGACCATTTCGCTCTGCAGCACTGCAAGCTTACTCTCTCTGCTGCCGATCACGATCTTATCTCTCTTCATCTTCATCCTGCTCTCCCAATACTTTTTCCAGCGCATTCTGGATCTCTTCCCTTACACGCTTTGCTTTTTTGTGATCCAGTCCGCTGGCTGTAACTCCAACTACCATTTCATCCCGCATATATACGCCCGGGAAATAAAAATCACAGGCTTCCCGGTCGGAGGCTACATTAACATAAATGCCCTCCTCCTTACAGACACGGTGGATCTCATCATTCAGCTTCCAGTCATTGGTGGCTGCGATCACCATATATGCGTTGGCAAAATCTGAACGTTTCACGGGACGGATATATAAAGTTACAGTTCCTGCTTTTCCAAGATCCATAAGCTCCTGGGTCACTTTTGTAGCCACTACCGTGATATTTCTTGTAAATTTCAGAAGAGTCTTTATTCTTCTGGTAGCAATATTACCACCACCTGCCACAACGATATTTTTATCGGACAGGTCTATAAACATGGGGAAATAAGGTTTATTCTTCATAAAGTTTCTCCAGTCCTTCCACACATTCCAGAAAAGCATCCTGGTTCAGACTGTCCCGAAGCCCGAAGATCAGCTTGTTCACAACCTTTCCGGCTGCAGTATCCACTGCTTTTTTCAGGTTTTCTCTGTCTGAATCCTCCATAGGAGTTTTCCGGAAGATTTTTTCGATCCTCAGGTTCAGATCTTCCACAGCATCCGCTTTGATCTCCTGGATGCGCGGGATGATATCACGACCTTCCAACCACTGGAAAAATTCGTTCATCTGGGCCTTCACAATGGATCCTGCTGCTTCCAGGTTATCTGCAAGTTCCTTCGGTGTCTCGCCGGTTCGGAAGCTGTCCATATCATAAAGTGTGATGTTATCTTTTTTTCGGATCTCCGGATCAATATCTCTTGGAACTGCCAGATCGATAAGGATCATAGGTCGTTCCACACGTACATCCTCAAACAATTCTTCCGTCAGTGTATAATTGGGGCTTGCTGTTGCGCTGACCACCAGGTCACACTCCGGCAGATAATCCATTCTCTCACCATAATTGATCCTGCTGCATCCAACAGGAATGCTCACAACACCACTTCTGTACTGACGGATCGTAACCGTCACATCCGCTCCTGCTTCACGCAGTGTCTGGGCAGCCATCTTCCCCATCTCACCGTTTCCGATCACCATACAGACTTTATTGCGAACATGATAACCGCCCTCTTCCAGAAAACGGATGGCTGATGGATCACAGAAGGATTTCCATGAGAAAACGGCACTTCCGTTTTGATCTTCTTGCCTGCAGTTACCGCCATACGGAAAAGCACCTCCAGAACACTGTCTGTGGTAAACTCATCCCTTGACATACTCAACGCCTCTTTTACCTGGGTCAGGATCTGATCTTCCCCCAGGATCTGGGATTTCAGTCCGCTGGTAAGATAAAAAAGGTGCTCCACCGCCTCTTCGTTTTCTCTGCTGGTAAAATACTTCTGGTATTGTTCTCCCTGCACACCTTTCAACGAGCAGAGCCACTGATACAGGTCCGGCTTCTCCTCATCTGCAGTACTTACCCACAGTTCCAGCCGGTTACAGGTCGACAGAATAATACACCCGCAGATCCCAGCTTCTTCTTTCAGCCTGCGCAGCGCCTCTCCGGTATTTTTACGGGTAAAAGCAAACTGCGCTCTGACATCTACAGGTGCCATATTATGATCGATTCCAAGCATGAATATACTCATGTCCTACATTTCTCCTTTGTTTCCACAATCTTTTATAATGATAAACATTTCCGTAAGGAAAGTCAACTACGATTGACAATGTCAGCCCTCCCTTTTATAATATCTTATGGTAGAAATTGCGGATCATCTTTATATTCCAGCGGAGAAATATAAAGAATTTATCATAATCACCATAATTATCAGGATGGAGGAAATCCCCGTATGAACTCAGCTTCAAAAAAAGCGATCCTAGTAGTAAGTTTCGGCACAAGCTATGAAAACACCCGTAAGCTTACCATCGAGGCAATCGAGCACGATATTGCCGATGCATTCCCGGCCTGTCCCACCTACCGTGCATGGACAAGCAAAATGATCATTGCCAAACTGAAAAAGCGGGACGGTCTTACGATCCACACGGTAAAGGAAGCTCTGGAACAGATGCTTCTGGATGGTATCACCGATGTGATCGTACAGCCGACTCATGTGATCAACGGTATCGAAAATGATCAGATGAAAGCCGATGCGCTTTCTTTTCGTGACCGTTTTTCCAGTATTGTTTTCGGAAATCCTCTTCTCACAACAGAAGAAGATAACCAGGCGATCGTCCGGGTAGTTGCAGATGAATTCCGGGACATGGATCCGGACACTGCACTTGTACTGATGGGACATGGAACAGAACACTACGCAAACACGGTTTATGCTGCTTTGGATTACCGTTTTAAAGATACCGGACATAAAAATATTTTTCTTGGAACTGTAGAAGCTATCCGGCCCTGGACTCCCTTCTCCGGGCTGCCGACAGCTTTCATCCGAAAAAGATCGTGCTAGCGCCTTTCATGATCGTAGCCGGCGACCATGCACAGAACGATCTGGCCGGTGCAGATCCGGACTCCTGGATGAACCGTCTTTCTTCCGAAGGATATGAAGTCACCCCTGTACTGAAGGGACTTGGAGAATATCCCCAGGTCCGGCAGATCCTTGTGGAACATGTACAGCAAGCCATGAACGTTTCGGTCTGACAGAGATCAGATGATCCATATATATCCCTCATAAAAAAAACTGCACCGTGATCCATCCCTGGATCTTCCGGTGCAATTTTTTATTTTTATGAAATTACTTGAAATTCTGAAATTCCTATTATTTATGCCATCAGTTCATCCAGTTTTGTCTTTACAGCAAGGATAAACTCTTTGCTGTTCAATACCTGTACCTCTTTCAGGGAAGTGATCAGTGCAAGATCCTTGGTCATCTTTCCGCTTTCAATGGTATCCAGTGTTGCTTTTTCCAGTTTTCCTGCAAAATCAGCAAGTGCTTCATTTCCGTCCAGCTCGCCTCTCTTGCGGAGAGCTCCTGTCCATGCAAAGATCGTTGCAACAGAGTTTGTGGATGTTTCTTTTCCCTCAAGATGACGATAATAGTGTCTCTGAACTGTTCCGTGGGCAGCCTCATACTCAAAATATCCTTCGGGGATACCAGTACAGAGGTCATCATGCAAGAGAGCCAAATGCGGAAGATACCATGTCGCTCATAACATCTCCGTCATAGTTCTTGCATGCCCAGATAAAACCGCCATCTGCCTTCATAACACGGGCTACGATATCATCGATCAGACTGTAGAAATAGGTCAGGCCGGCTTCCTCAAATTTATCCTTAAACTCTGCATCAAAGATCTGCTGGAAAATCTCTTTAAATCTTCCATCGTATGTTTTGGAAATGGTATCCTTGCTTCCGAACCATACATCCTGCTTTGTGTCCAGTGCATAATTAAAGCAGCTTCTCGCAAAGCTCTTTACGGAATCATCAAGATTATGCATGCCACGGAGAACACCTGCTCCATCAAAATGCTGGATCAGCTCCTTACGCTCTTCTCCGTCTTCGCCCTCAAATACAAGATATGCATCTCCCGGCTTGTCAATATAAAATTCTGTATTCTTATAGATATCTCCATATGCATGACGTGCAAGTGTGATCGGTTTCACCCAATTCTTTACACATGGCTCGATTCCCTTTACAACGATCGGCGCACGGAATACAGTTCCATCAAGAATGGCACGGATCGTTCCGTTTGGACTCTTGTACATTTTTTCAGGTCATACTCTTCCATTCTGGCTGCGTTTGGCGTGATCGTGGCACATTTTACGGCTACTCCGTATTTCTTGGTTGCTTCTGCTGCATCAATGGTAACCTGATCATCTGTCTCATTTCTGTGCTCAAGACCAAGATCATAATATTCTGTATTCAGTTCCAGATACGGTGTGAGAAGTTCATCCTTGATGATCTGCCACAGGATACGTGTCATCTCGTCTCCGTCCATCTCAACTAAAGGTGTCTGCATTTTGATTTTTTCCATATTATTTTCTCCTTTTGAGGTTTATTCTCCTGTTCGGATTCCAGGTGCTCTTTCCTTTAGAATCTTTCTTCAGCACTTTTACTGTACATTGTACTCATATTTTCCGGTTCCGTCAACGCTTTTGTGCTTTACCACACTATGTTTATAAGAATTGTATAATAATTCAGCCTGCCAACAGTTTTTCACAGTTAAATTTTCCCCATCCCTGCTGATTTCTGGGAAGTCCCATATCTTCTGCATTTTCTCTTAACAACATCTTTACCTCCACATTAGAAAGCCGGGGATCTTTTTCCAGAAGGCAGGCGATCCCTCCTGACACCAGAGGCGTCGACATGGAGGTTCCGCTTTTGAGCCCATATGAGTACGGCAGTCCCGGTGCACAGGCAATGACCTGGCTTCCCGGCGCTACCAGATCCGGTTTGCACACACAGTCAAAAGTAGGGCCTCTTCCGGAAACTGCCTTTCTGCCATTCAGCATATCACTGGAGCCTACGGTAATGATCTTCCGGCTGCTTCCCGGTGCTGTTACCGTGCCGGCCCCCGGTCCCTGATTTCCTGCTGCAGCTACCACCACAAATCCCAAATCCCAAAGTTTTTCCACTCCTTCAAGAAGATCTGTCTGTTCCTTATGATCCCGGGATGTTGTTCCCACTGAAATATTAACGATACGGATATGATAAATGCTTCCAAACTCCATGATCACCGAAATGCCCGCATCACATCCTCCCTGCTTCCGTTCCCGAAACGATCCAGAACCTTCAGAGCAGCGATACTGCAGCCAGGTGCAGCCCCTTTATATTTTCCACCTGATGCAGTTCCGTCCCCTGCAAGGATCCCGCTGACATGAGTCCCATGTCCGTTATCATCATATGGGCTGCGTCTGACTCCTGTAAAATCACGAAACACGGAAATACGGCTGCCAAAATCTATATGAGGAAAAATACCGGTGTCCAGAACCGCCACGCCTATCCCTTTTCCTGTATACATCCTTTTATACCTTTCCAAAGCTCTCCCGTCGGACAGCTGACCTTTCTTTAGCTTATTCTGCGGACATCTTTCCCGCTACTCGTTTTATATAAAAGACCCCGGGATCTTTGCTGTATATTTTATTTAGTTTCCTCTTCCTGTACGAAAATTAACTGTTTTCTGGATCTGATTGTCCATTATGGTGATCACTAGATCCTGACCTGCCGCATCCTTGGAGTCTTTCTTTTTGCTGTCATCCTCTTTTGCATCCTGAAGCTCTGCGGTTTCCTCCTTTGTCGTTATCTCGCCTACAAAAGCAGCTGTCGGTGCCCCCAGACACATCGCTGCGATCAATGCTGCCCCTAAAAGCACCTGTACTGTTATTTTTCTCATTTCTTATGTCCTCCTTTATAGCGTCAGTCCGCCTATTATACGGCTGAATCTTTGTTGCCTGTAAGAATTTCGATCTGATTTCCGTCTGCTGCAAGAAGTGAACAGTCCAGATATAAGCAAAAACCGCTGCTGTCCGTTTTTCCATCTTCTGTGGAAACATCCATCGGAAATGCTTCATAAATCTTATCATGGTTCAATCTTATATAAATCCTGCTGTCTGTATCCAGATATTTTTCTTCAATACAGCCTGTGATCTTTTCCAGATTTCCCTGGATCTCGCACTGAACTGCTCTGGCACCGGCAGGAACCTTATTTGCTGATCACGTCCAGTACAATTTCCTTCCCTTTTTTGTCTTTGTATGTATTGACCCAGAATCTTGTGTATTCCAACAGATATTCCTGTCCGTCACCATAACAGCCATCTGTCTTTCTGGTACGAAGAGGTCTGCCAAGGACTTTCCGCAGTGCTGCAGAACTCTTTTCTCTTACAAATGCTTTCCTTATTCTTGAAGATGTTCTAGCATCGTATACACCAGTTTTTGTATTAAAAGCATAAAATCCGGCTCTGGACTGTCCATATGCGGAATAATAAACGCCTTTTACCATCTGTGCATACCGGTTAAATCCATAGTATTTCCCGCCGATCTTTTTTACAAGGAGATAGTTCTCCCCGAAGAATGTTCCACCTTTATAAGCCTTTCCGGTGTTGGAAAAATAGTATCTGTATGTCATTTTTTTGCCGGTATCTTATTAGCGACAGTCACGGTTTTCCATGTATTCTTTACTTTTTTTCCCTTCACATAATAGTAGTATTGTCCGCCCTCTTTTTTCCAGCCATTTTTAACAGCTGCTTTTGCGGTTGTTGTGGTTGCTGTTGTTGCTGCCTGCGCACACACTGTGCCAAATGTCAGGCAAAACAGCATTGTGATCATGAGAACAAGCTGTGCGAATCTTCTCTTTTTCATGGTTTCTTTTCCTCCTGTTTTAAAAATCTCCATACCCGGTGATAATTATATTTTCTTGCAATATAATGTATAAAATACATTATCTCCTCCAATACTTAACATATCTGAAAAATAAAGGAGGTTTTTCTATGCTTCTCTTTTTTCTTGTATTCTTCGGACTCCAGATCTTTGTTCTTTTCTGCTGTGCCGCTGCAGGAAATGACGCCGCTTCCCAGGAACTATCTGACCAGGAACAGCTTCAGTTTATCGCAGAATGGAAAAAACAACATCAAAAAAAGGACGTCTGCTGAAGAACGTCCTTTTTGCTTTGCAATTCTATTCTCCATTCATATGATGATACACACCAGTCCGCCTTTGCTGTCATTTACGATCTTCTTCATAGTATCCTGAAGCTTCACCTGACTTTCTTCGCTGATCATGGCAAGCTTGTTCCGGATTCCGTCTTCCACCAGCTGCTGTATGGATTTTCCGAAAATATTGGTCTCCCAGATACTTTCCCCTCGCTCCGGGCTTTCTCTGATATACTTTATCAGGTCCTCCGCCTGCTGTTCTGTACCAACAATCGGAGCGATCTCCGTTTCGATTCCCGCCCGGATCATATGAATGGACGGACTTTTTGACCGGATCTTTACTCCGAATTTATTTCCCTGACGGATCACCTCAGGTTCCTCAATAGTGATCTCGGAAAGCTCAGGCACCACAACCCCATACCCTGTTCCTTTTACCGCTTCCAGGGCAGCCTGGACTTTTACAAATTGTTCCTTCATACCGGCAAGCTCTTTTATGGTCTGGATCAGTTCATATTCGCTTTCCATAGATATCCCGCTCATTTCACTGAGCATCTGATAATAATAAATGTCTTTTACTGCGATCCGGATACGGACTTTTCCATCGGAAAGACTGACCTGCTCAAGCAATGTATCTTCCACATATGGACTTTCCAGATATACTGATTCTCTGCTTACATCACGCACATGAGTAAGTCTGGTCATCTTTTCCCGAATCTCATTTAACAGAGCCGCCTTTACCTCATGTTCCGGAGAAAGCATCTCCACCCATCTGGGAACAAAAAGCTCTATCTCACTGACCGGGAATTCATAAAGGATCTTCTCCAGGATTCTGGTCACATCCTCTTTTCGAAGCTGTTCACAGTTGACTGCCAGAACGGATACTCCAAATTTCTCTTCCAGATGTTTTACAGTTTTTCCGGTTTCCTCACTGTAGGGAGTCTGGGAGTTTACCAGGATCAGAAAGGGTTTTCCCTGGACTTTCAGTTCTTTTATGGTCTGTTCCTCTGCCGGAATAAAATTTTCTCTGGGAATCTCCCCAAAACTTCCGTCTGTTGTGACTACAATCCCAATGGTGGAATGCTGGCTGATCACTTTTTCCGTTCCAATGCGGGCTGCATCATGGAACGGGATTGCTTTTTCCTGCCAGGGAGTTTTGACCATCCGCTCCCTGCCTTCTTCCACATTTCCGGATGCATCCTTTACCAGAAAGCCTACACAGTCAATGAGTTTTACCCGGATTTTCTGGTTTTCCCCTATGGATACTTCCACTGCTTCTTTTGGAATAAATTTGGGTTCTACGGTGGTGATCATTTTTCCGGCACCGCTTAATGGCAGTTCATCCTGAAGTTCTGCTCTTTTTCCCTCGCTGATCGATGGCAGTGCTATCAGCTCCATAAATCTCCGGATGAATGTGGATTTTCCTGTACGGACCGGTCCCACAACCCCTATGTAGATATCCCCGCCCGTCCGCGCCTGGATATCACGGTAAACCTGAAAGTTTTCCATATAAAAAAGCCTCCCTGCATATACTGGCCTGTAAGTTCCGGGAAACGTCTTAAAAAAGACAGTTCCCGCATACCACAGTATATGCCCGGAAGGCTTCTTATATGCTGCTGTTCACCGGGAACAGCAGCTCTTTGTATTCCTCATATCAGTCTTTGATATAGAACTCATTGTGAAGCAGATGATGCTCTTTGCCTTTGAGGAGTCCCTCATAAAGCTCCAGAACCAGTGGGTTCTCATCGGATTTCTTGATGATCATGGTATTGTCTGCATTGTACAAACCTCTTGCTCTGGCTGCCTTGGTTCTGTCACCGGATCTGGTCGGCTGACCTCCACCCATGATACATCCACGGCGGCATGCCATAACCTCGATCAGATGATAGTTTGCCTCGCCGTTCTTTACACGTTCCATAACGGTTCTTGCATTTGCAAGGCCACTGGCTACGCATACATTGATATCCATTCCCTTGTACGGTACGGTAAATTCCTTGATTCCCTCTTCACCACGAACACCGCACTCTGCAATCTCATGCATGGCTTCCTTGCTGTGATCCGGCTCAGTCTTCGAAGAACTGCCTCGGTAACACCACCGGTAACACCGAAGATAACGCCACCGCCGGAACCAAATCCAAACGGCATATCGCATGCTTCCGGATCCAGTGTTGCAAAATCAAGACCAAAGTTATCGATCATGCGGAGAAGCTCTGTGGTTGTGATAACGATATCGGTATCCTGCTCGCCATCGGTAAAGCTGTTGGGGCGGATTGCCTCTGCCTTCTTGGCTGTACATGGCATAATGGAAACCATAACGGTCTTCTTGCCTGCTGCATGCTCCGGATCACGGAAGTATTCCTTGATAACCGCAGACATCATTCCCTGTGGGGAACGGCAGGTAGAAATGTTCGGAACATATTCCTTATACTGATCTGTGATGAACTTCACCCATGCAGGACAGCAGGAGGTCAGAAGCGGAAGGTTCTCACCCTTCTCTACTCTGTTTAAGAACTCCTTGGTCTCTTCCATAATAGTAAGATCGGCACTGAATGTGGTATCGTATACTTCATCAAAGCCATTCTGTGGAGTGCGTTGACGATCTTGCCCATAACGCTCCTGCCCTTTGTGAGGCCGTAGTGATCACCAACTGCTACACGGACTGCGGCGCGATCTGGCAACCACACGGGTATCCTTGTCCGCAAGTGCATCCCAAACCTCATCCATATGTGTACGAATGGAGATGGCTCCTGTCGGACAGTAAACACGGCACTGACCACAGTTTACACACTGTGTCTCAGCAATCTTTTTATTGAATGCAGGCATAACCATGGCCTCTGTTCCACGGAATGCGAATCCAAGAGCTCCGATTCCCTGAAGTTCCTCGCAGGCACGTACACAGTTGCCGCAGAGGATACATTTGTTCGGATCACGGATGATGGACGGTGAACTGTCATCGATCTCGTGCTGTTCTCTTGTATTTTCAAAACGGATATCCCGCACGCCAAGGCGATGTGCCAGCTCCTGCAGGATACATTCGCCGCTCTTTACACAGGTTGTACAGTCACGGCAATGTGCTGCAAGAAGCAGCTCCACGATCAGTTTACGATATTTCTTAATACGACCGGAGTTGGTATAGATAACCATTCCGTCTCTCGGCTGCTCGGAACAGGAGGCAAATGTTTTGCCTCTGTCATCCTCAACTGTACAGAGACGACAGGCACCAAAGGTGGAAACCTCTGAATGATAGCACAGTGTGGGGATATTGATACCGGCATTCCTGATGACTGTCAGGACATTTTTTTCGTCAGTAAATTCTACTTTTCTTCCGTCAATTGTCATTGTACCCATAAGATATCCTCCCTTCTATGCTTCCACATAAATCGCATCAAAGTTACAGTTATCCTTACAGGATCCGCATTTGATACATACGTCATTGTTGATTACATGTGGATGCTTGATCTTTCCTGAAATCGCACCAGTCGGACAGTTCTTTGCACACTTGCCGCAGCCGATACAGAACTCAGGATTGATATGGAATTGACGGAGCGCCGTGCAGACCTTCGCACGACATTTTTTATCTACGATATGCTCTACATATTCGTCACGGAAACGCTTCAGAGTACTGATGACCGGAAGCGGTGCACTCTTACCGAGTCCGCACAGGGCCATGCTCTGAACCATGTTTGCAAGCTCTTCCAGCTCATCCAGATCGGAAAGCTCACCCTTACCTGCGACGATTCTCTCCAGGATCTCAAGCATACGTTTGGTACCCTCACGGCAGGGAACACATTTACCACAGCTCTCACGCTGTGTAAAGCTCATGAAGAAACGCGCAACCTCTACCATACAGGTATTCTCATCCATAACAACAAGTCCACCGGAACCCATGATGGCATCCAGCTTCTTAACAGAATCAAAATCAAGCGGATGATCGATCTGATCGTCGATCAGACATCCACCGGAAGGACCACCGATCTGTACACCCTTAAATGCAGCACCACTCTTAAGACCACCACCAATGTCATAAATGATATGACGGAGGCTTGTTCCCATCGGCACCTCGATAAGGCCGGTGTTCTCAATGGAACCGGTAAGTGAGAAGGTCTTTGTTCCGGGGCTTCCCTCTGTACCGATGGTGTGGAACCAGTCAGCACCCTGAAGGATGATCTTCGGTACGTTGGCATAAGTCTCTACGTTATTGAGAACGGTAGGCTTACCCCACAGACCTTGCTCGACAGTTCTCGGAGGTTTTACTCGAGGCATACCTCTGTTGCCTTCGATAGAAGCAGTCAGGCAGAACCTTCACCACATACGAACGCTCCGGCACCGCGATTGATATGTAAGTGGAAATTAATACCGGAACCAAGGATATTATCACCAAGAAGGCCATAGGACTCTGCCTGCTCAATAGCCATTCGAAGTCTCTGTACAGAAAGAGGATACTCGGCACGCACATAAATATAACCATCTTCTGCACCTACTGCATAGGCAGCGATCACCATACCCTCGATCATCTTGTAAGGATCACCTTCCATTACGGAACCATCCATAAATGCTCCCGGGTCACCCTCATCACCGTTACATACTACATAACGGACTTTTTCCGGCTGGCGTGCAACCTGTGACCATTTCTTGCCTGCAGGGAAGCCTGCACCGCCACGGCCGCGGAGACCAGACTTCGAGATCTCGTCGATAACACCTGTGGGGTCATCTCAAAGAAAGCCTTCGCCATAGCGGAAAATCCGCCTACGGAAATATATTCATCAATGGACTCTGCATCGATCTTGCCACAGTTCTCAAGAACGATCCTTGTCTGCTGGTTCAGGAACGGAATGTCACTGGGATGTGGACAGGCCTCATCATTATGACGATAAAACAGACGCTCGACAGGCAGTCCGCAGATCACGGTCTTCTCTACGATCTCGCGACAGTCGTCTACCTGAACATGTACATACTGATAATCATAGGGTTCAATTCTCATAAGAGGACCCAGTTCACATAAGCCCTGGCATCCGGTCTTAACGATTCCTACATGAGGAACATCCTTTTGCATCTCAACCGCAACACCCTCGATTCCCTCACAGAGTCTTGACATTTCTTCATAAATCTTCTGAGCACCGGAAGCAATACATCCGGTACCGGAACAGACGAGAACACGGCAGGTATAGCCATCAAGATTCTTCTTAACCTCAGCCTGTTTGTTTTTCAGATCTTCCATACTGGTTATACTCATACGCTCTCACCTCTCAATTCATTTAAAAGCTCAACAGCCTTCTCAGGAGTCATCTTCGGGTGAACTTCATCATTTACAGTCAGTGTCGGTGCAAGTCCGCAGGCACCAAGACAGGAAACTGTCTCAACGGTAAACATCATATCATCTGTAGTATGCTTCTTATGACTCAGTCCAAGTTCCTTCAGCATTGCTTCCTTTACAGGCATGGACTTACGTACATGACAGGCAGTACCGTCACATACCTTGATGATGTACTTGCCTTTCGGCTCAAAGGAAAAGTTTTCATAGAAAGTAGCTACACTGTACGCCTTCGCTTCTTTTACACCAATCTGTTCCGCAACATAAGTAAGAAGCTCTCCCGGAAGATAACGGTACTCAGCCTGAATATCCTGCATGATCGGAATCAGTGATGCAGCTTTCCGGCCGTAGTGCTCGATGATCTCGTCCGTTTTTCTGTAATACGTCTGGTCTAACATTCGGTTCCCTCCTTGTTTCTCATAGATTTTCCACTTGATCAACCTGTTCCACTACAGGTTAATGCTTTAACACTCTGTCAGTGCCGCGCATTTATGCAAATCATTATTTTGCACTATTTCATGCCTTTAATTATAACTTATATGGTCATTTTTCACAAGCAGTTTTTTTGCTTTTTTCAGAATATATCGAAATGTTTACAACGGCTTACTGATTTTATATCTATTTTCCATAAAATATGTTCAATTTTTAACAGCTTTGATAATAAAGATACAAATCTGCTCTTTGTTTCTGCCCCAAAACATTAAAGCCGGTTATTGATTTTATTTCTCAATTACTTTAAGATAGATAAAAAGTGCGTGGAAAACATTTAATTAATTTATTTTGTAAAGGAGAACATCTATGCGAAATCTTGACACACCAGTAAAACAGATCCGGCGAAAGATTTTTACCGAAATTGCTAAGATCGGATTTGAATCCACGGACGAATCAATGATCCATGATATCGAATCCATTCCCTACAATATTGTAGAGGAACGCGCGAAATACCGTGAAAGCATCTATCGTGAAAGAGCTGTTGCAAGCGAACGTGTCCGTCTGGCCATGGGACTTTCCCTCCGCCCGGAAAATCGTTCCGTCCACCTTACCGATGGCGTGAAGGCCAGCAACATTGACGAGAAATATTATGAACCACCTCTTATGCAGGTGATCCCTTCCGCATGTTCCGCATGCGAATCCAACAAATACGAAGTCAGCAACATGTGCCGCGGCTGTGTCGCACATCCCTGTTTACTCACCTGCCCCAAAGGCGCCATTTCCATGGTAAACGGAAAATCCTTCATCGACCAGGACAAATGTATCCATTGCGGAAGATGCAAAGCTGTCTGTCCTTACGATGCCATCGCCCATAAAGAACGCCCCTGCGAACGTGCCTGCGGTGTAAAAGCCATCGAGAGCGATGAACAGGGACGCGCCTCCATCAACCAGGATAAATGCGTATCCTGCGGCATGTGCATGGTCAGCTGTCCATTCGGAGCTATCTCCGACAAATCCCAGATTTTCCAGCTGGCACATGCCCTCCGAGAAGGAACTGAGATCATTGCAGAAATCGCCCCCGCCTACATCAATCAGTTCGGCGAAGACGTCACCCCGGGCCAATTCCGCTCCGCTCTCAAACAGCTGGGCTTCTCAAACATTTATGAGGTAGCACTGGGCGCAGACATCGGCTGCATCTCTGAAGCACACCACTACGCCAAAGAAGTAGCAACCGGCCACCTCCCGTTCCTCCTCACCTCCTGCTGCCCATCCTGGTCAGTCATGGCAAAAAAATACTTCCCGGCTATGATCGACAACATCTCCCAGGAGCTGACCCCGATGGTGGCAACTGCCGGATCGTAAAAAAAGAGCACCCCCATGCGAAAGTAGTCTTCATCGGACCATGCGCCTCCAAGAAACTGGAAGCCATG